>Ga0070665_100000140_pt1 | contig 135833 bp, 137 predicted proteins | sample KBSS13metaG_FD_65862 | JGI IMG/M metagenome (GOLD analysis project Ga0070665, IMG submission 65862) | Switchgrass rhizosphere microbial communities from Kellogg Biological Station, Michigan, USA - KBS S1-3 metaG | ecosystem: Host-associated > Plants > Roots > Rhizosphere > Soil ...
CGAGTTGGTAACACGCAACACGTTAAAGAGCATTTTCGAAGCAGAAGGCTACGATGTCTTTGAAGCGACCGATGGCGCAGAGATGCATCAGATCCTTTCTGAAAATGATATCAACCTGGTGATCATGGATATCAACCTGCCGGGCAAAAACGGCCTTCTTCTGGCGCGCGAACTGCGTGAACAGGCGAATGTCGCGTTAATGTTCCTGACAGGTCGTGATAACGAAGTTGATAAAATCCTTGGCCTGGAAATCGGTGCGGATGACTACATCACTAAACCGTTTAATCCACGCGAGTTAACCATTCGTGCACGCAACCTGCTGTCCCGCACCATGAACCTGGGCACGGTCAGCGAAGAGCGTCGTAGCGTAGACAGCTACAAGTTCAACGGCTGGGAACTTGATATCAATAGCCGTTCACTGATTAGCCCGAACGGTGAGCAGTATAAACTGCCGCGCAGTGAATTCCGCGCGATGCTGCACTTCTGTGAAAATCCGGGCAAAATTCAGTCCCGTGCAGAACTGCTGAAGAAAATGACCGGCCGTGAGCTGAAGCCGCACGACCGTACCGTAGACGTGACCATCCGTCGTATCCGTAAACATTTCGAATCTACGCCTGATACGCCGGAAATTATCGCCACTATTCACGGTGAAGGTTATCGTTTCTGCGGCGACCTGCAGGAGTAATCCGGCAACTGAAGTAAAAAAACGGCGCTTTCGCGCCGTTTTTTATTTCCAGACTCGCATCGTATCCGCATCAGGTTCAACGGGGGGGACGGGACGCTTCGGCTGAGAGAGCGAATACCAGTCAAGGTGACGCGTCAGGTACATGACCGCAAACAGTGCCATCGCCAGTACGGCAGCTCCCAGCAGCAACGCGCTGTCCTCAGAACGCAGCAGGAACCACATCACGACATCCAGCCCCAGCAGCGCCAGAATAAACACCCCGCTTCGCCTCCAGCTTTTCAGTACCGCCTGCAGGTACACACCATTCATCATCGCGCCGACAAGGCTTGCAATAATCCAGGCCGGCGTAAACCCGACATGCTCAGACAGGGCAAGTAAGACGAGATAGAACAGGACCAGCGACAACCCTACAAGCAGATACTGCATTGGGTGCAGACGCAATCCGGTAAGGGTTTCGAACACGAAGAAGGCCATAAACGTCAGGGCAATCAGTAAAATAGCGTACTTGATCGCGCGGTCTGTCAGCTGGTACTGATCCGCTGGCGTGGCAACCGTCACGCTAAAGGCCGGGATAGAACTCCATTCCGGTGACTCGCCCTCGGCGAACCAGCTTTGCATATTGTTAGCAAACCAGCTGCTCTGCCAGTTTGCCTGGAAACCAGACTCGCTAATCTGATGCTTAACAGGCAGATAGTATCCCATAAATCCCGGGTGCGGCCAGTTACTGCTCAGCGTCATTTCACTGTTACGCCCGACCGGCACCACCGCAAAACTGCCCGTCCCCGCCAGGTTAAACGACATATCAAGAGCGAGCGTTTTCGGCTCAAGGGCTTTATCACTCAGCGGAATATGAATACCGGCAAGTGTGCCATACACGCCGGTTCCCGGTTCTACGCTGAGCGTCTCACCGTTGATTTTTGCGACCTTCACCGTACCAATGCCCCGGGCATCACCCACGCCAATCACCAGGAATGGCTGCCCCAGCGTCATGGTTTCGCCCTTCAGCTGCGCCATTTTCTCCGTCGAAAACTGCGCTTTTATTTTGAGATCGGTGTTCCAGATTTGCCCGTCATAAATACCGATGCTTCTGGACTCCACGTGCTGATTTCCCTCAACGAGCAGAGATTCCGGCAGGATAAAGTGCAGGTAGCTTTTTTTGTATTCGACCTTTTTCTCATCCTCAAGTTTGTAAAAAACCTCGGTGACAGGAATGGCAATCAGCGGCCCTACCAGCTTTTGCGGCCCGCTGGTGCTTTGGCGAAGCGAGTGTTCAACATCGTTACGGTAGCTCTCACGCTCCGAAATCAGGTTACTGACCATAAAGAGCGGGACTAACAACAGCAGAATGCACCCCAGCAGGGTGCTTACTTTCCAGAACAGGGGGGATTTCATCATTACGTCTCCTTTGTGATGTGGAGAGCGTACCGGGGCTATGTGGGGCCAGTTTGAAGTTATGTGAAGTGACGGTGAAGTGTCAGCGTGGCTTTCACGCCGCCTTCTGGCTGGTTATGCAGAGCAATGTCCCCCTGATGCAGACGCGCCACCTCCTGCACGAACGCCAGACCCAGCCCGCTACTTTTCAACCCGTTCTCGCGGGGGAGCGAGTAAAAACGTTCAAAAATACGCGCCATGGCATAGTCCGGTATCCCGCTTCCGCTGTCGCTTACGGTAAGCCGGATCTCGGTTGGCGTCTCCTCGGCAGCCAGCTGAAGCGTCCCGCCCTGCGGGGTAAAATCGATGGCATTATCCAGCAAATTGCCCAGCGCCTGTTCAAGCAGCTCGGGGTCGCCCTGCACCTGCAGCGAAGTGGGCTGGCAGGTCAGGATGATATTTTTCGCCGTGATAACGGCGGAGCGTGAATCCGCAAGCCGTGAAAACAGCGTGCTGATACTCACGCTCACCGGCTCTATCTCTACCCGGTTTTCAAGACGCGCCTGAGAGAGCAGTTTTTCCACCAGCGACTGCATACGCGCGTTTTGCACCAGAATATTATCGATAAACCGCGCGGCCACCGCTGGCGGCGGCTGCTCATTAAGGATCTCTGCCGCGCCGCGGATTGCCGCCAGCGGGCTTTTGAGTTCGTGAGTAAGCGCATGCACATAATGCTCGATGTAATTCTTACCCTCGAGGCGAATGCGCATATTTTCCAGCGCCTGCGCCAGCTTTCGTAGCTCACTGCTGCCGGGGTTAGGCAGCGGGAGAGGCGTGTCTGTGGTCACCGCATCGGCGTAGCGCGACAATCTGCCAATGGAACGATTGATCCATCCCGCCACCAGCAGACCAATCAGCAGGGCAATGCCGAGCAGCGCCCCACCCGCCCACAGGATCCGCCGCTCGCTACGGTGAATAACCGGTGCCATGGCGCTGTTAGGTTTTCCGACCGACAGCACGCCGATAATGTTGCCCCTGTCCATTACCGGTGCGGCAACATACATCACCGTACTTTCCGGATCGTCAGGGTTGCTCTGGGTGCTGCGCGCGCCATATTCCCCGCGAAGCGTCAGCCAGACGTCATTCCACCGGGAGTAGTCTTTTCCTACCGCCAGGCCCGCCGAATCAAACACCACCTTGCCCGTGGCATCGGTCATGTAGACGTGGTACTCGTTGCGGACTTTATGAATGCCGCCAATGTTGGCGCGAAACGGCCGCTGATGGAGCCGTGAAAAGGCATGAGCCAGCTGGCCCTCCTGCGGATTGCCTGCGAGCAGGTCGTCTCGCCCCACTTCCGCCAGCAGGGTCGCGGTGTCAATCAGCGTGCCTTCGGTGGCTCTGCGCACGCCGGGCTTAACCTCCTGCACGAAGATAGACAGCACAAACCACGCGGCGATAGCGACAATCAGGAAATAGCCCAGCAGCAGACGCATGCCAATACGCATTAATAAAGCCCCAGACTGTAACCCATCCCGCGATGGGTACTGATGGGCGAAAGCCCGTCATTGACCGCGCGCAGCTTGGCGCGCAAGGTTTTGATATGCGTATCCACGGTACGATCGAAGCTATCGCCGTCTTCGCCCCACACTTTGTCCATAAGCTGCTGGCGAGAAAAGACCCGGCCCGGCGCCTGCAACAATGTTTTGAGCAGCAGGAACTCGTAGCGCGTGAGCGGTAAAGGCTCCCCATACCAGCTGATTCTGGCGGCGGGTTCGTTCAGTTCAAACTGCCCGATACGCACGATCTCGGCGGGGGCGGTGGATTTTTGTAACCGTCGTAGAATAGTCCTCACCCGGGCACAGACTTCACGCGGGGAGAAGGGTTTAGCGACATAATCATCCGCGCCCATCTCCAGCCCGAGCAGCTTATCCACCTCGTCACTTCGCGCCGTCAGGAACAGGATCGGCAGTGATGGATGCTGCGCCAGAAGCTGACGGCAGAGTTCAAAGCCGCTGATGTCAGGCAACCCGACATCCAGAATCGCCAGCGCGGGGACCTGCCGCCGCGCCTCTTCCAGTACCGGTAACCCACGCCCGAAAGCCTTCACCGCAAACCCCTCCTGCTGAAGCATGTAGAGTAGCGTGTCGGCGATACTGATTTCGTCCTCAACCAGCCAGACCAGAGGTTGCTGCATGATTCATCCCTGAATTAGTGCCATGGCATGATCGGCACGGCGCTGATGGCGTTTTTCGGTGAGCCTTCAACCACTTTGTCGGAATAGGCCAGATAGGCGAGCGTGTTGCGTTTGGCGTCATAAAAACGCACCACCTGCAGCTTTTTAAACACCAGCGAGGTCCGTTTCTGGAAAACCACGTCGCCCTGCGCTTTGCCGTTTTTGATTTTGTCACTCAGCTCCACAGGGCCGACCTGCTGGCAGGAGATTGCCGCATCGGAGGTATCTTCAGCCAGCCCAAGCCCGCCTTTAATGCCCCCGGTTTTCGCCCGACTAACGTAGCAGGTGACGTTTTTCACGTCCGGATCGTCAAACGCCTCCACCACAATCTTGTGGTCCGGGCCGAACACTTTGAAAACGGTATCGACAGAACCAATCTGTTCCGCCTGCGCGGCGTGCCCCACCGTCAACATCAGGGCAGTGAAGATCAAAGTCTTGTATTTCATATTGTTACCATTTTTAAGAATTACGCTGAGCGATTATTCAACACTGTAGACAAAAATGTAGCAAGATCACAGGATTAGAATATATTCACCCAAAACGAGGAACAAAAGGCATTAATGAGCAAAAAAAACACTGAATGCTAAAACATCAAAAAATGCTATTATCCGCTAACCTGTTATCAGGCACCTGCTGTTTTAAGGATGAGGATAGTATATGGATCAGGCTGGAATTATTCGCGACCTGCTCACCTGGCTGGAAGGTCACCTCGACCAGCCTTTGTCACTGGATAATGTGGCGGCTAAAGCAGGCTATTCCAAGTGGCATCTGCAAAGGATGTTCAAGGATGTCACCGGTCATGCTATCGGGGCCTATATCCGCGCACGTCGTCTGTCAAAATCAGCGGTGGCATTACGCCTGACCGCGCGGCCGATTCTGGATATTGCACTGCAATATCGTTTCGACTCGCAGCAAACCTTTACCCGCGCCTTTAAAAAACAGTTCTCGTTAACGCCAGCGCTCTATCGCCGCTCGCCTGACTGGAGCTCGTTTGGCATGCGTCCGCCGCTGCGTCTGGGTGAGTTTGCAATGCCGAAATATGAATTTATCACCCTGCCAGAAACGCACCTGATTGGTACGACGCAAAGCTACTCCTGTTCGCTGGAGCAGATTTCAGAATTCCGTCATCAGATGCGCGTTCAGTTCTGGCGCGACTTCCTGAGCCATGCACCGGCGATCCCGCCCATCCTGTATGGTCTCAACGAAACGCACCCAAGCCAGGAAAAAGACGACGAGCAGGAGGTGTTCTACACCACCGCGTTAACGCCAGAGCTGGCGAATGGCTATATTCAGGGTTCAAAGCCCGTGGTGCTGGAAGGCGGCGAATACGTGATGTTCGCTTATGAAGGGCTGGGAACGGGTGTACAGGAATTTATCCTGACCGTTTACGGAACCTGCATGCCAATGCTGAACCTGAATCGCCGTAAAGGTCAGGATATTGAGCGCTACTATCCGGCAAGCGATGCTAAACCGGAAGAAGGCCCAATCAATCTGCGTATGGAATTCTTAATTCCGATACGTCGTTAACGCTGAAGTTCGTCAAGTGCAGGGGCATCAAGATGCGAAATGTCCCCTGCCATCTCTACGACCCAACCTGACGCCAGCCACGCGCTTTCCTGATAGTCGATACGGGAAATAGAGCAGTTGCGCAGACGCAAACGGCGTTCTGCATACGCAGGTAACCCCAGAATCGTGCTCACCAGGCAGCCCAGCGCAATACCGTGACTCACCAGCAGCGGACGGCTCCCGGCCGGAAGCTTCAGGCATTCCGCCAGCGCGGCATGCATACGCACGCTCAGCTCCTGCATGGATTCGCCTTCCGGAATACGGCCATCTTCGGTGCCGTTGACCAGCGTGCGACGCCAGCCCTCTTCCGTTTCCGTCAGCGTATCGATATGCCGTTTTTCCAGCACGCCCATATCCAGCTCGCGCAGACGCGGCTCGATCATGACATCACAACCACAGGCATCGGCAATGATGCGCGCCGTCTGCTGTGTGCGACCTAAGTCGCTGGTGATAACATGCGTAATGCCCAGCGTTCTGGCGCGTTCTGCCACCTGCCACGCCTGCTGCACACCCTTTTCAGTAAGAGGACTGTCTGACTGGCCTTGAATACGTCGCTCGGCGTTCCACTGCGTCTCACCGTGGCGAACAAGGTATACCTGTAACATGCTTTTTTTCCGTTATACTGCGATGAGTTTTTTTTGAATCGAGCTTAATTATGCACCATGTTGTCTCTGCTACCACCAATCCTGCCAAAATTCAGGCAATTCTAAGGGCATTCGAAGAGATTTTCGGCGAAGGATCCTGCCATATTGATGCCATCGGCGTCGAGAGCGGCGTGCCTGAACAGCCGTTTGGCAGCGAGGAAACGCGCGCTGGCGCACGAAATCGCGTGGCAAACGCCAGGGCTGCCGCACCGGATGCTGACTTCTGGGTGGCAATTGAAGCGGGTATCGACGAAGGCGCGACGTTCAGCTGGGTGGTCATCGAGAACCGTGAACAGCGTGGAGAAGCGCGTTCAGCAACCCTGCCGCTGCCAAAAATCATTCTGGAAAAAGTGTCCGCGGGTGAAGCGCTCGGGCCGGTGATGTCTCAGTACACCGGCATCGATGAAATTGGCCGCAAAGAAGGCGCGATTGGCGTCTTTACCGCTGGCGCGCTGACGCGTTCAGGCGTTTACCACCAGGCGGTGATTCTGGCCCTGAGCCCGTTCCATAACGCGATTTATCGCTGAGCGCCCAGCAGCACAGACTCCAGCCACTGACGCAGCTCCACCGGCGCGGATTTCAGGCTGTTCGATCCGCGGGTGATCGTCGCGATACCCGCGCCCAGCTCATTTTTAAGCTCACGCTGGCTCATCTCACCGCGCAACAGCTCTTCGATGATCCGCACGCGTGTGCCCAGAGCTTCACGCTCATCCGGCGTCAGCATCAGCTGCAATAAAGGCAAATGCAGATCCTGGTCGTAAGACTGGCGGAGCAACTCCACAAAACGAAGCCACTCCTGATGACGTTGTTCGGCCATTGCCGAGGAATACGGGGAATGCTGGGTCATGTTATGCCGCCTGTTGTACTCATTAACGAGTACAGCATAACACAACCCGCCCCATCAGTAACGTCTCTGCCACTCAGCATCGCTCATCAGGGTATCTTTTTGTCCCATGAAATAGCGATAGTAGGCATCATAAGCCAATACGTTCTTCACATAGCCGCGGGTTTCCGAGAACGGAATACTTTCCACAAACGCGACGGCGTCAATGCGCCCGGCGCTGTTGCCAAGCCAGGTGCGCACGCGGCCCGGACCTGCGTTATACGCCGCTGAGGAGAAGATGCGGTTATTGCCGAACTGCTGATAAACATACTGCAGGTAGCTGGTACCGATGTTGATGTTGGTCTCCGGATCCAGCAGCTGTGACGGGCTGCTGTATCCCGGGATGTTAAACATCTTCACCGTATGCGTCGCGGTTCCCGGCATCACCTGCATCAGGCCGCTGGCCCCGACCGGGGAACGGACTTTCGGGTTCCACGCACTCTCCTGACGGGCAATGGCCATGGCGTAGCTTTGCGGAATGTCTTTACCGCTGGTGTAGCGCTCGAACAGATCTTTATAGGCCAGCGGGAAACGCTCTTCGAGATGATCCCACAGCTTGCCGGCGATCGTTGCCTGCACGCTCAGATCCCACCAGTGGTTATCAAAGGCATAGCGGGCAAGCTGTGCCTTCTCATCGGTCGTACGGCTGGTCACCAGATTCGCCCATTCGCTACGGGCGGTATTGTCCATGTTCCAGTACATCAGCTCGCGAACGCGCGCCATTTCTGGCCCCTGAGTCAACGCCGGGTTGGCGTTAGCAGGGGCTTTATCAATGCGGAACGTGTACTCCTCACCCAGACGCTGCGCGGCCGCCATCGGATAGAACCCACGCTGCTGCATCAGCGCATGAAGGATCTCTTTGGCTTCATCGTCACGCCCGCGCTCCATCAGCAGATCCGCCTGCCAGTAACGCCATTCGTCTTTCTCTTTGGCATCCATTGGCAGACGCGCAAGCCAGGTATTCAGCCCCCGGCGATCGCCCGTCCCCAGCGCCATACGCACGCGGCGCTCCACCAGCGACGTGGAGTTCGAACGCATAATCGCATCGTCTCGCCAGCGCGCCTGCTCGTCGGTCACATCGGTGCTCATCAGTCGCCACGCCACAATGTCGCGCAGCTCCTGAGTTTGATCTTCATTGAGCTGCTGCGCCTGCACCAGCTGCGGGATCATCAGCCGCGCATTTTCCACGTCGTCACGCGCCACGCTGGCAAAAGCCACCGCGGCCATCTGGCGGGTAAAATCGGTCGCGCCGGTGCTGCGGGCAAAGGTCAGCACGCTGTTCGGATCGTTCGCCAGGGCGATGACGGCGGTTGAGATCGTCTGATAATCAGACGGCATTTGTCCCGCAAGCGTGGTAACCAGCCGCGTGTTTCCGGCTTTCATCGCCAGGCGAATACGTTCAAGGTACGCCAGCGGATCCTGCTTACCTGACGCACGCCATGCGCCAAAGAGGGAATCACAGGCATTTGGCTGGCTTTTTCCGGTCAACCACAGATCTTTCGCGCCCGCCCAGGCCTCTTCCTGCTGTCCGGTAACCCACTTCGCATAGTAATAGTTACACTGGGCTTCGGTGGTGTTCGGTTTTTCCGGGCTAAACGCCAGCAGCCCACGCCAGTCTTCACGACGTGCCAGCTCGTTCACAAAACGAGACTGCAGCGTCCGCGCGGGTGGCAGCGTCGGGTTCGCCTGAATAAAGTTATTCACGGTGACCGTGGGTTGATTCATGAGATCGTCAGTGATCTGCCGATACTCCAGATACGGATAGAGAGGATACGCTTTTAAGGTCGGCATCAGTGCCTGCACGGTATCCATCTGCTTATTGTCCCACGCCTGTTTAATCTGGGCGTAGCGATTACGTTGTTCATCCAGTGAATCGGCATGCACCGCCTGGCTTGCCGCCATCACGCATACGCTGGCAGCCAGCAGACGCCAGACCACCTGTTTGGCTTTTCCCACAAGCTCTTCCTCATTGTTTTTTCGTCAATTGCAGCGTCTTGCCACGTCAAAGTCTAATTAACTTATGCTAACCAGGCATCCTGCAACGCGCCACGTCGCGGACACTTTTTTACCTTTCTTGCGCGTTTTAACACTCCCGACGTTCCTGGCTGGGATTAGGACGGGAAAAAGGCTACACTTCGAGGCTGATATTCTTTCTCATCACGATAAAAGAGGCGAAGTCCAACGTGGCTCAATTCGTTTATACCATGCATCGTGTCGGCAAAGTTGTCCCGCCGAAACGTCATATTCTTAAAAATATCTCGCTGAGCTTCTTCCCGGGCGCAAAAATCGGTGTTCTGGGTCTCAACGGTGCCGGTAAGTCCACCCTGCTGCGCATCATGGCCGGCATCGATACAGACATCGAAGGTGAAGCCCGTCCGCAGCCTGGCATCAAAATTGGCTACCTGCCGCAGGAGCCTCAGCTCAACCCGGAACACACCGTTCGTGAATCCGTTGAAGAGGCGGTTTCTGACGTCGTTAACGCACTGAAAGGTCTGGATGAAGTGTATGCCAAATACGCTGAACCGGATGCGGACTTCGATAAACTGGCCGCTCAGCAAGGCAAGTTTGAAGAGATTATCCAGGCGCATGACGGCCACAACCTGAACGTGCAGCTCGAGCGCGCCGCTGACGCCCTGCGTCTGCCAGACTGGGATGCGAAAATCGCGAACCTCTCCGGGGGTGAACGCCGCCGCGTGGCGCTGTGCCGTCTGCTGCTGGAAAAGCCAGACATGCTGCTGCTCGACGAACCGACCAACCACCTGGATGCGGAATCCGTGGCATGGCTGGAGCGTTTCCTGCACGATTTCGAAGGCACCGTTGTGGCGATCACCCACGACCGTTACTTCCTCGACAACGTTGCAGGCTGGATCCTGGAGCTTGACCGTGGTGAAGGCATTCCATGGGAAGGCAACTACTCCTCCTGGCTGGAGCAGAAAGACCAGCGTCTGGCGCAGGAAGCCTCTCAGGAAGCCGCGCGTCGTAAGTCTATCGAGAAAGAGCTGGAGTGGGTTCGTCAGGGCGCTAAAGGCCGTCAGTCTAAGGGCAAAGCCCGTCTGGCACGCTTTGAAGAGCTGAACAACACCGAATACCAGAAACGTAACGAGACCAACGAACTGTTTATTCCGCCTGGCGCACGTCTGGGGGATAAAGTGGTTGAAGTCACCAATCTGCGTAAGTCTTATGGCGATCGCCTGCTGATTGACGACCTGACCTTCTCCGTACCGAAAGGTGCCATCGTGGGGATCATCGGTCCGAACGGCGCGGGTAAATCCACCCTGTTCCGCATGATGTCCGGTCAGGAACAGCCAGACAGTGGTTCAATCACTCTGGGTGAAACCGTGAAACTGGCTTCCGTTGACCAGTTCCGTGACGCCATGGATAACAGCAAAACCGTGTGGGAAGAAGTCTCCGGCGGCCTGGATATCATGCGTATCGGTAACACCGAAATGCCAAGCCGCGCTTACGTTGGCCGCTTTAACTTCAAAGGCACCGACCAGGGTAAACGCGTGGGCGAGCTCTCCGGTGGTGAACGTGGTCGTCTGCACCTGGCCAAACTGCTGCAGGTTGGCGGTAACGTGCTGCTGCTCGATGAACCGACCAACGACCTGGACATTGAAACCCTGCGCGCACTGGAAAACGCCCTGCTGGAGTTCCCGGGCTGTGCAATGGTTATCTCGCACGACCGTTGGTTCCTTGACCGTATCGCAACCCACATCCTGGACTACCAGGACGAAGGGAAAGTGGAGTTCTTCGAAGGTAACTTCACCGAATACGAAGAGTACAAGAAACGTACGCTGGGCGCGGATGCGCTGGAGCCGAAACGTATTAAGTACAAACGTATCGCGAAATAAATGTAAAACGGCAACGTCAGTTGCCGTTTTTTTTTGTTTGTTCCTACACCCTGTGAGTGACGCACCGTTCACCCACCCACGTAAAACCGCTTCACCTCATCACACTGCATCGCAAAGTCGATATAACGCATCAGCGCCGGCGAGTTCAGCTTGCGGCTCGGGTAAGCCAGCCACAAATCGTTCCCCTCGACGTTCCACTCCGGCAGCACCTTCACCAGCGCGCCCTTTTCAACCTTATCCTCAAGCAAAAAAGCGGGAAGCAGCGTGATCCCGGCGCCGGCGATGGCACATTCGCGCGCATACACCAGATTATCCGTCAGATGGGCGTTATCCGGCAGATAACGGTAATCCTCACTTTCGCTTTGCAGCAGCCACTCAGACCACGCCTTGTGGGTAATACAGCGGTGTTCCACCAGCTGCCGGGGATGCGTCAGAGGCTCCCGGCGCGCCAGGTAAGTCGGTGAGGCCAGCATATAACGCGGGCAATGACCGATCATACGGCCAATCAGGGAGGAGTCCTGCGGCTTACCGGTACGCAGCGCCACGTCAAAACCTGACTCGACCAGGTCGAGCACGTCGTCAGAAATGGACACATCAAGCGAAACGTCCGGATAGCGGAGCTGGAACTCCGCATTCAAATGCGCCAGCAGCGTCGCGCCGATCCCGGCCGGGCAGGTGATGCGCAGCCGACCGCTGGGGTTTTCACGCAGCCGCTGAATGGCGTACTCCGCCCGTTCACTTGCCGCCAGCATCTCGCGGCAGTGAACCAGATAGTGCTCGCCGGCGAACGTCAGGTTCAGCCTGCGCGTAGTACGGTTGAGCAAGCGGATCCCCACCTGCTGCTCAAGCTGGCTGATTCGCTGGCTGACGCTGGATTTCGGCAGCTCAGCTTTCTGTGCCGCCGCGGTAAAGCTGCCCAACTCTGCCACCAGCGCAAACAGCGCCATATCCTGAAGCTGTTTAAACATGATTGTTCATCCTGTACGAACACTTCGTTCTTAATTGTCCATCTTATCACGCGGCTGAGCACTTAATAGACTAGTCTCAACAACACGCTTTCCATAAAGGAGCTCACCATGTCAGTTAAAGCCATTGCCGTTAATCCAGACAGTCCTGCTGATTTCATTGAAATTACCCAACCGATGCCGCAGCCCGGCGAGCACGATCTGCTGGTTGAGGTAAAAGCCGTTTCCATCAACCCGGTCGATACCAAAGTTCACGCGGGCATCGTCAGAAGCGGCCTGACAGAACCACGCGTTCTCGGCTGGGACGCCAGCGGCATTGTGAAAGCCGTGGGTGCAGGCGTTAGCGGTTTTAAACCGGGGGATGAAGTGTGGTACGCGGGCGATATTACCCGCCCGGGCAGCAATACCACCCATCAGCTGATCGATGCGCGCATTGTCGGGCATAAGCCGGTAAGCCTCGGCTGGGCAGCCGCAGCCGCCTTGCCGTTAACCGCCCTCACCGCCTGGGAAGGATTGTTTGAACGGCTGAATATCCAGGATGCCGGCCCGGACAAAACGCTGCTCATTATTGGCGGCGCGGGCGGCGTAGGATCGCTGGCGATCCCGTTTGCGAAACATCGCAGCAACGTGAAGATCGTCGCGACCGCCTCGCGGGAAGATTCTGCTCAGTGGTGTCGCGACCGCGGTGCCGATCACGTGGTGAATTACCGTGACCTGAAAGGTGAACTGGCTAAACAGGGCCTGACGTTTGTGGATTACATTTTCATTCTCAATGATACCGACGGCCACTGGGATGCCGTCAGTGAACTGATCGCACCGCAGGGGCATATCTGCTCCATCGTTGAGAACGCACATCCGCTGAACCAGGATAAGCTGAAATCCAAATCCGCCGCGCTGCACTGGGAGTTTATGTACACCCGCAGCATGTACCAGACCGCCGACATGGCGCGTCAGGGCGAGATCTTAAACGAGGTTGCGAAGCTGGTGGATAACGGCGTGGTGGAAAGCTCACTGAGCGAAACGCTACACGGGCTGAGCGTCGAAAGCATCACCGAAGCGCACCGTAAAGTGCTGGACGGGCATATGCGTGGCAAAGTGGTGGTTGAGTATTGAGGGGGGTGTTCCCCCTCACACCGGCCCTCTCCCTCAGGAGAGGGTTAGGATGAGGGAATTACCCCTGCTCCCCCATCATCTCTTTCACCAGCTCTACGCAGCGCAGGAAACGGCTGTCGTAATCTGACTCCTCCACATGCACAAACTTCACGTTATTTTCGTGCAGCATATCGATGAGCATGCTCTGGAACTCTTTTCTGTCGACGGAACTGCCGAGGCTGCGGATCCCGTCGGCAACCCATGGGGTGTTGTTTTCGAGCAAAATCACCAGGTCAAAGCGGTATTCGTCTATCAGCGCCTGCACAAACGGATGCTCGCGTCCCTCGTATTTTTTGCAGAACGCCTGGGTGGTGACGAAATCGGTATCAATGAAGGCCACTTTATTGGCGTATTTCACCGCGAAATCAATGTACTGCGCATGACCGAGCGCGATTTTATCGTAGTCGGAGTACTGCAACGCCATCTCGTCACCGCCCAGATGTGAGAAGACGTAATCACGCCCGTACTCCCACGCACTGGTAGTGTTAAAGATGTTGGCCAGCTTGTTGACCAGCGTCGATTTCCCGCTCGACTCGCCGCCCAGAATCGCAACAGTGCGCACAAAGAACGGTTTTACCTCGGTTGGGATGTAATCCCAGTAGCGGAACGGGTTTTCGCGGATCAGCGCCCCGCTGATGTTCATAAAGGTACGCTTTGGATCGATCAGCACGGTTTCAATGCCCAGATGCTCCCGGAACTGCGGCGCATCGGACTCTTCAGAGGTGTAGATCCAGTTCGGGGTGATCCCCTTTTCGTCCATGAACGCTTTGACGCCATTGCTCCACACATCCCAGCCGTGCGGATACGGCTCCATGCCCTCTTCATTAAAAGCATGAATACGAATGTTTTTCTGGTACTTAAAGGTCTGCAGCAGCCAGCGCAGGCGATCCGGCACGGTTGGCTGCTGCGACATGGCGCTGTCCTCGAACAGCTGACGGTCGCGGGTTTCATCGTAACCCATGATGATATGCAGCTCGTCTACCTGGCTACAGGCACGCTGGATAAGATAGATGTGCCCGGTATGCAGCGGGTAAAACTTGCCAAATACCACGCCGACGTTCTTTTGCATACGCGGGAATTCAAGCCCCAGAAAGCGGTGCAACGCTTCCAGCTTTTGTGCGCTGGGGCTTTTGATTTTGGCGTTCAGCAGTTGGCTCAGGTAGCCTTTGGTCATGCCGCTGGCATCCGCCACCTGCTGCAGCGTGCAGCCTTTCTGGCGGATTGCGGTCTTAATGTAGTCAAATGATGACATAAATTACGGTGCCTCCTGCAAAATCGAATACGTAATTATAAGTCGTCAAAGACATTTAACGCATCTGCGAGTTTCTTCACGCCAAAGACCTGCATCCCTTCCGGGATTTTTTTCGGCACGTTGGCGGCGGGCACAATGGCGCGGCGAAAGCCGTGCTTCGCCGCCTCGGAGATGCGCTCCTGGCCGCTTGGCACCGGGCGTATCTCCCCGGCCAGACCCACTTCACCAAACACCACCAGGTCCTGCGGTAGCGGTCTGTCACGCAGGCTGGAGACCATTGCCAGCAGCAGCGCCAGATCCGCACTGGTCTCAGTGACTTTGACCCCGCCGACCACGTTGACGAACACGTCCTGATCCGCCATCTGCAGGCCGCCGTGGCGGTGCAGTACGGCCAACAGGATCGCCAGGCGGTTTTGTTCCAGGCCAACGGCCACACGCCGTGGGTTACCCATCATTGAGTGATCCACCAGCGCCTGAATTTCCACGAGCAGCGGACGCGTCCCTTCCCAGAGCACCATCACCGAGCTACCGGAGGTCACTTCATCGCCCCGGCTGAGGAAGATGGCAGACGGGTTGCTGACTTCACGCAGCCCCTGCTCGGTCATGGCAAACACACCCAACTCGTTCACCGCACCAAAACGGTTTTTGTGGCTGCGCAACGTACGGAAACGGGAATCGGCATCGCCGTCGAGCATAACGGAGCAGTCGATACAGTGCTCCAGCACTTTCGGCCCCGCCAGGGAACCATCTTTCGTGACGTGGCCGACCATCACAATCGCCACACCGCGCGTTTTGGCAAAGCGCGTGAGATAGGCGGCGGTTTCACGCACCTGCGCCACGCTCCCCGGTGAAGACTGGATATCCGCCATGTGCATCACCTGAATGGAGTCGATAACCATCAGCTTCGGCTGCTCTTCTTCGGCAATCATGCAGATTTGCTCGATGCTGGTTTCCGAAAGCATGTTGAGGTTACCGGTTGGCAGGCCAAGACGGTGCGCACGCATCGCCACCTGCTGCAGGGACTCTTCACCGGTGACGTACAGGGTTTTCATCTGTTCGGCGAGCTTGCAGAGCGTTTGCAGCAGCAGTGTTGATTTACCCGCTCCCGGGTTACCGCCGATCAGGATCGCACTGCCCGGCACCACTCCCCCGCCGAGCACACGGTCAAACTCTTTGAAGCCGGTCGAGAAACGCGGCAGCTCTTCGAGGCTGATATCCGAGAGCTTTTGCACTTTCGCGACACCGGCGTTGCCGGCATAACCGCTCAGGCGTTCATTGCGGGCCACGCTCGGCGAAGCCGCCACACCACGCACTTCGGTGATGGTGTTCCAGGCATGACAGGCGCTACATTGCCCCTGCCAGCGCGGATAATCCGCACCACATTCATTACAGACAAATGCGCGTTTTGGAGCTTTCGCCACGGTTTACCTCGTTATTTCTGATTCACGCTGCCGGAGAGAATGCAGAACACCCCCATCAGGTCAGCATGACGGATGGTGACTTCCGTCTTTTCATTCACTTTAGGCTTGGCATGGTAGGCAATGCCAAGGCCTGCCGCTTTGATCATCGGCAGGTCGTTCGCGCCATCACCGATGGCAACGGTCTGGACGACAGGAATTTCATATTTTTCCGCCAGACGGGTCAGGGTATTGGCTTTGTACTGGGCATCCACGATATCGCCGATCACCTGGCCGGTCAGCTTGCCGTCCATGATTTCCAGCTCATTCGCCACCACGGTGGTCAGGCGCAACGTGTCGCGAAGGTAGTCGGCGAAGAAGGTGAACCCGCCCGAGGCGATAGCCACTTTCCAGCCCAGCGTTTCTAACTTCAGAACCAGCTGCGTCAGCCCCGGCATTAACGGCAACTCATCACGCACCTGGCGCAGGATGTTCGCGTCCGCCCCTTTCAGGGTCGCCACGCGCTGTCTCAGACTGGCGGTGAAATCTAGCTCGCCGCGCATTGCCCGTTCGGTCACATCGGCCACCAGCTCGCCGCTGCCGGCAAGCCTGGCGATCTCGTCGATGCACTCGATCTGGATGGCGGTGGAATCCATGTCCATCACCAGCAGACCCGGCGTTTTCAGGTGTGGAATTTTGCCGAGAGGCGCCACGTCCAGGCCGGCATCATGCGCCAGGCGGGTCGCGCGCTGCGTCAGGGAACCTGCCAGGCGGATGACCTGATAATCCTCTACGCACCAGGCCGCCACGATGACCATCGCTGCACCCAGTTTGGTTTGATATTGGGTCAGGCGTTGCTTGTCCAGGCCGCGTCCGTACAGCAGCCAGCCGCTACGGCCAGCGTGGTAATCCAGAGGCATCACCTCATCACCACTTAAAGAGAGCGGCAATCCTGGCCATAAAGAGACATCCGTAGGCAGGTCGCACCAGGTAATGTTCGGCATTGAAGCTCCTGTGAATTCGTTCGCGCCGGAAGGTTCCAGAGGGAAAATAACGCATGAGGCTACCTTGTAACCATCACTTCTGGCAACATTAAGCCGTAAATTTTCAGCAGGTGGAATATGGCTCGCGCAAAACTGAAATTCCGACTTCATCGTGCCGTGATTGTCCTGATATGTCTCGCACTCTTGGTCGCGCTGATGCAAGGAGCATCGTGGTTCAGCCAGAATCACCAGCGGCAACGTAACCCGCAGTTTGAGGAACTGGCGCGTACTCTGGCGCGTCAGGTCACGCTCAACATCGCCCCGGCGATGCGCACCGAAACGCCGGACGAGAAGCGCATAGGTCAGATATTACGCCAGTTAACCGAAAACAGCCGCATTCTTGATGCTGGTGTCTACGACGAACAGGGCGACTTGATCGCCCGTGCCGGTGAGCACGTTGACGTCCGTGACAGGCTGGCGCTGGACGGCAAAAAAGCCGGCGGCTATTTCAATCAGCAGATCGTCGAACCCGTGCAGGGGAAAAATGGTCCGCTCGGGTATTTGCGCCTGACGCTCGACACCCACACCCTGCCCACCGAAGCAAAACAGGTGGACAACACCACCAATATTTTGCGCCTGATGCTGCTGCTCTCGTTGGCCATCGGTGTGGTGCTGGCACGCACGCTGCTGCAGGGTAAACGCACCCGCTGGCAGCAATCGCCTTTCCTCCTGACCGCCAGTAAATCGGTGCCCGAAGAGGACGAGGGCGATAAGAAAGAATAGTGATAAAGTAGGCTTACGATTCGGAAAAGGAACTTTGCCATGACGACGTTACGCCTGCTTATCTCTGACTCTCACGATCCCTGGTTCAATCTCGCGGTAGAAGAGTGCATCTTCCGTCAGATGCCAGCCACTCAACGGGTGTTATTTTTATGGCGCAACGCCGATACGGTGGTGATTGGCCGTGCGCAGAATCCCTGGAAAGAGTGTAATACCCGGCGTATGGAAGAGGATAACGTCCGCCTGGCGCGACGCAGCAGCGGCGGCGGCGCGGTATTTCACGACCTCGGCAATACCTGCTTTACCTTTATGGCGGGCAAACCTGAATACGATAAAACCATTTCCACCGCGATTGTGCTCAACGCCCTGACATCGCTGGGCGTGACTGCCGAAGCGTCAGGCCGCAACGATCTGGTCGTCAAAACCCCCGACGGGGATCGCAAAGTCTCCGGCTCCGCCTACCGTGAAACCCTGGACCGGGGATTCCATCACGGGACATTGTTGCTGAACGCCGACCTCAGCCGTCTTGCGAATTACCTTAATCCCGATAAGAAAAAGCTGCAGGCCAAAGGTATCACCTCCGTGCGTGGCCGCGTCGCCAACCTGATCGAATTACTGCCGGGCATCACCCACGAACAGATTTGCGATGCCATCCGCGAAGCGTTTTTCGATCACTACGGCGAGCGGGTCGAAGCCGAAGTGATCTCCCCGGATAACACCCCTGACCTGCCAAACTTTGCGGAAACCTTTGCCCGTCAGAGCAGCTGGGAGTGGAACTTTGGTCAGGCGCCAGCCTTCTCGCACCTGCTGGACGAGCGCTTCACCTGGGGCGGCGTGGAGCTTCATTTTGACGTGGAAAAAGGCCACATTACCCGGGCACAGGTCTTTACGGACAGCCTGAACCCTGCGCCGCTGGAGGCGCTGGCCAGCCGCTTACAGGGCTGCCTGTATCGTGCCGACACGGTGCAGCTGACATGTGAGGCGTTACGTGGCGAGTTCCCCGATCAGGCAATCGAGCTGGGCGAGCTTTCTGCCTGGCTTTCGCAGGCCGTACGCTAAACTATGTTGCCCGGCGTGCTTCGCCGGGTGAGTGATGCAACCTGTTTACGCGATAACCTCTTATTCTTATTTTTTAAGCAGGCTTCAGGGATCCAGCCTGCCCCATCTTATTAAAAAATATTATATTATCGTCGGGAAGGGCATTGAATGCTTCCCGGCCTTACGAAAACCGCTAATAACTTTCAATAATAAATTGAACAATAAAAGCGGAAATATGCCCGTAAAATGCGTGAAAATATTCACACCATCTATGCTTTTATATTTTCATTACTGCCCGTTTAGAAATTCTAAATACACCATTTAGAGCAGCCACAATATACTACTGCCCGTGGTTACACCCATATATAAAACCTATTGATTACATTACTAGTCGACAGCTCTATAATTTCTCTTCGTTAAGGAACAACAATGAAAAAAATTCTTCTTGTCGCGGCCATCGCTGCAGCAACGTCCATGACCGCAGCCCATGCGGCTAACACCGCCGTCATGAAAGTGCAAGGCAAACTGACCAACGCGTCATGTACTCCTACAATGAGCAACGGCGGTGCAGTAGATTATGGCAAAATATCAATGGGCTCACTGAGCGCGACTGAGGATAACCAGCTCGGCCAGCGTGATATCACCATGACAATTACCTGTAATTCTGCGACCAAAGTCGGCTGGACAATGTACGACAACCGCAAAGACAGTCTGGCTGATGGCCATTATATTGAAGTCGATGATTCTGCCGTTGATGGCAGCTCGACATTCAGCCCTCAGTACACAAGCGGTTTAGGTTTTACCAAAGAGGGCCAGAAGATTGGCGGATGGGCAGTGTATACCAACCTGCCATATGTCACGGTAGACGGCGCACCTGCTGATGCGATTACCGCGGGAGGCACTAATCTGACTAAATGGAATAAAAATACGACGGGTCGTCTTGTTCTGGATGACTACGAAACCATGTCCGTCGCCAAACCGGGTGAACTCGTGCCGATGGCCTTTACCGAAGCCGTATTCCCAATGAAAGTCTCCATGGCAATCAGGAATACCAACAGACTGAGCATTACCGAAGATACCGAACTGGATGGTCAGGCGACCATTACGCTGAAATACCTCTAATTAAATTATCGCTCAGGCGATAACGTATCTCTGACGGCGAATTTAATTCGCCGTTTTTTATTCCTTTATTCATACTGCATCCATCATATTATTCGCAAGACGTAAATACATACATGATTGTATTTACAGCCCTTAATTAAACTCACAACCGAGTGTAGAATTTCTCATTTCACAAATAACTCTGACCATTAATAGAATTCCCGCGCTTGTGAATCAATACGTTAATTACACGCACACAAGAAAATGTCCACTTTTTGGTTAAGGAATAACAGTGAAAAAACTTCTTCTCGCCACTCTGATTGCCGTGGCTTCTCACGCTGCGCTCGCCGACTCTACCGTTGTGATGAAGGTGAAAGGCAAAATGAATAATGCGTCCTGTACGCCTGAATTAAGCAATGGCGGTTCTATCGATTTTGGCACCATCGCCCTGGATCAACTTTCTCCTACCCAGACGAATCAGATGGGTCAAAAGGACATGTCGTTAACCATTACCTGCCCTTCAGCGACCAAAGTGGCCTGGAGCATCGCGGACAATAAAGAAGATACCAATGCGGCAAATGACCTGACGTCCAGCCAGTTCTACATCCGCGATGCGGCGGATAACGGGGGTGATGCCTGGGGCGCTGGTACGACCTATGGCGTTGGCACCACGGCGGCGGGCGAAAAGATTGGGGCGTATGCCATCGCAACACGCGTGAATGAAGTTACCGCCAATGGTCTTCCGGCTCAGGCCATTTATGCCCCGGCGTACGTCAACAGCAATGGCGAATACATGTGGCGTAACCTGAGTACCGGTATTATTGCCAACGGTAACGCAGAAATTATGACGGCGACCACCCCAGGCAAATCTTCTCCGCTGGCGATTACCAACGTCGTCTTCCCGTTTAAAGTCTCGATGGCCATTGTGAATACCGATCGCCTGACCACGACTGATGAAGCTCAACTGAGCGGCGAAACCACCATTACGCTGGTTTATCTCTGATACGTTAAGGTCATGTTTTCTTTTCTCCGGCGGAGATATTCCGCCGTTTTAAAGCAGAATATAAATCCATTCATATCTGATTGTAATGACTTAATAAAATCTCAATGTGCTCGTTAGAAAATCTAATTATTGCATTCTGTGAATCATTAATAGAATCAGCGGCGCTTGTTATTTAACACGTGTATTCATGCAAGCACTTTGCGGACTAAAAATATCTTTTTTAGTCACTCTCTTTCAGGTTAAGGAATAACAATGAAAAAGCTTCTTCTTGCCACTGTGCTATCCATGGCGGCAACAGCCGTTTGCGCAGAACCGACCGCCATGCTCAAAGTACAGGGCTCACTGACCAGCGCAGGCTGCGTGCCGGAAATCAGCAACGGGGGTCTGGCCAACTTCGGTGAAATCGGTCTGGACTCCCTCTCCTCCAGCGTGCCATATCAGGCAGGTCATAAAGATGTCACCCTGACCATCAAGTGCCAGTCCGCCACACGCGTGGGCTGGACGCTTCACGACGATCGCGCGGACTCCAACGCCGGTGCCAGCCTGCCAGCTAACCAGTTCCACGTGGATAACGCTACCGCAAACGGTGGCCAGGCATCTGGCTCCAGCCAACTGAACGGCGTAGGTAAAACCAGCGCCGGCGAGAACATCGGTGCGTATGCCATTTCTACCTACCTGACCTCCGTTACCGCAGACGGCGCGGCGGTACAGCCTATCGCGGCTACCCTCTATACCGGCGGCACGATCAGCAGCAGAAGCTGGATGAACATGTGGACCAGCGGCATCCTCTCCAACGATGGCACCGACGTCATGACCGTTTCCAAAAGCGGCCAGCGTGCACCTTTAGCCTTCATGAGCGCGGCATTCCCGCTGAAGATTGCGCTGGCCGTAGCCCCAAGCGACAAGCTGACCCTGACCGACAAAACCGAGCTTGAAGGCCAGTCAACGATCACCCTGGTTTACCTCTAATCCAGCCCCCTGACGCAAAACTCTCCAGTTACATGGGGAGTTTTTTCCTGACCAGCGAATGAAACCCACTATGTCTACGATCCACACATCAACACGTTTGATCTGCTCACTGTGCCTCGCCCTTCCGGCTTCGCTTTTTGCCGCCGGAATGGTGCCTGAAACCACCCTGCTGCTGATTGACGAAGCGAACCACGGCGGCGTCATGAGCGTGAAAAACACCGACAGCATTCCCACCCTGCTTTACACCTCCATCCGGGATATCGGGGGCGACCAGGGGGTAAAACTCAACGTCACCCAACCGGTGGTGCGCCTCGAGCCAGGCCAGGAGCAACAGGTTCGCTTTATTCTTGAAACCGACAAACCGCTTAGCGTTGAACAGTACAAACGCGTGGTGTTCGAAGGTATTCCGCCCAAGAGCACGGATAAAAACGTGAAGGTCGGGATCAACCTGCGTCAGGATTTACCGGTCCTGATCCATCCCAAAGATCTGCCGGTGGTCACCGACGCCTGGAAATTACTGACCTGGTCAGTCACCGGGAAAGAGGTCAAGGTGCAGAATCCGTCCGCCTACGTGGTCCGTTTCTCCACCTCTGTCACCTTACTGCCTTCGCATACGGAAGGTCTGGTCAACAAGACGTTTATCCTGCCGGGAGAGACCATGACGGTGCAGACCGACACCCCGGTTAACGGCACCGATAACGCCATTGAGTTCAATCCGGCCAGCCGCTACGGGATTGAAGTTGAGAGCTTTACCGCTTCCCTGACGCGCCAGTAAGACAGGGATGTTTTGGTGATTGAGTTCTCTTTGCGTAATCAGACGCTTCGCGCCGCCATACTGGGGGCTTTGACATTGCCCGCCCAGTCGGTATCGGCGGCCGGTATGGATTTTAATACCGATATTCTGGCGACCCGCGGTATCAGCACCAACCTCGCCCACTACTTCTCCCAGGCCCAGCGATACCTGCCGGGGCCGCATGCCGTGCAGGTAAAAATTAACGGCGTCGATAAAGGCACGCTTGCGATCCGCGTGGGAGAGGAAGGGCAACTGTGTCTGGATGATGACTTTACCCGTGCGGCAGGTCTTCTCCCGCTGAATATCGATGCAAAAGAGCCCTGCCATAATCTTCTGCAAGATTACCCGACGGCCACCGTCACGCTGCTACCCAACGCGGAGTCGCTTGAGATTTATGTTCCCGCAGAGGCGATGGACAATGGTTTCTATGCCGCGAAATACTACGCGCACGGCGGTGCGGCGGGTCTTATCAATTACAGTGCGTTCAGCAACTACAACGAGTACGGCAGCGGCGGAAACAGTACCTTTTCCCAGGGCAATATTGGCGCCGGTCTCAACGTGGCGAACTGGACACTGCGCAGCAACTTTATCCTGACCGACGATAACGGAACCCGCAGCACAGAGAATCTCTATACCTACGCGGAACACGTCTTCGAAGAACGGAAGCTTCGCATTCAGGCGGGGCAGATTAACGTCAACTCGGCGCTGTTCAGTGGCGCACAAATTAATGGCGTTCAGTTCCTGCCGGAAACGGGCCTGCAACCGAATATTCCGGCGACGACTATTTCCGGCATCGCCCGCACCAACCAGGCGCGCGTTGACGTTCGTCAGTCCGGGCAGGTTATCTACTCTTCGCTGGTGAATGCCGGTCCGTTTACTCTGACCGATGTCCCGGTGGTGCGTGGCAACGTGGATTTGGACATCAGCGTGGTCGAAACCGACGGTTCCACCACGACGTTTACGGTTCCTTCCTCCTCACTGAACGTGAGCGGGATGACGCGCACCGAAGGGCTCAGCGTCTCGTTGGGTAAAGTTCGCGATACCGGGGATGAACAGGGGTCGCCCTGGGTATTTAATTTTTCTGACGGAACCCGGTTTACGCCCCAGCTCACCGGCGTCACGGCGGGCGTGCTGGCAGAGCAGTATCAGGCCCTCGGGGCGATGCTGGAATGGTCGCCAGCCGAGTACTGGCTCCTTTCTCCCAGCGTTCAGATGAGCCGCGCGCAGTTCTACGGTCAACAAAATGGCCGCAAGATAGAATTGCAAAGTCACCTTTCCCTGCCCGAGCAGCTCACGCTTGGGGTCAGCGCATCAACCTACAGCACCGGCTACCGGGAGTTAAACGAGGCGATGGACGCTGAATCCCAACGCTATCAAAGCGCCTGGAATACCAGCCTCAACTGGAACAATGCATGGGTTGGCTCGCTTTCATTCCAGTACAGCGAGAATGCCGGCGATGAAGAGAGCAGTAGCTCCCGCTACCTGATGGTCTCCTGGGGCAAGAGTCTGGGGCACACGTCGCTCTCAGTGAACTGGCAGCACGCCCTCAGCAGCAGTGAGACGGAGAAGGGCGGCACAAGTGATGGCGACCTGCTCTATCTTAATCTGGTCATTCCGTTTGGCTCTGAGCGCATCAGTACCTATATGCGCAGCCAGGGTGAAAAACAAAACCTCGGTATTCAGGACAGCGGATCGTGGGGTCAAAACACCAATTACAACCTCTCGGTCGATCGCGACAATCAGGACAAGACCCAGTCGTTTAACGGCAATGTCAGCACCAACCTGCACTACACACAGCTGGGCATGGCCGCAGGGCTGAACGACGGGAATCAGCATAATTACAGCACCTCCCTCAGCGGCGGCATCGCCCTGCATGGTCATGGCATTACGTTTGCACCCTACCCGATTAAAGACACCTTTGGCATTGCGCGATTAAGCGAACCGGAAAGCGGTATTCAAATCACCACGCCCGATGGAACCGTCTGGACCGATGCGTGGGGACAAGCCGTGGTGCCGGGTCTGCGCGAGTGGCAAACCTCTCAGATTGTCATTGATGCCAGCTCCCTGCCACAGGGAATGGATTTATCGAACGGGATACAGACCGTTTCCGCAGCTTACGGCTCATTCGCGCAGGTGGATTTCCACGTGCTGAACACGCGTCGTCTAATGCTGAGCGTGAAACGCCCTGACGGGTCATGGCTCGCCAGAGGGCTTAGCGTGGTGGATAAAGACAGCCGTTATATCGTGAGCGTAATGGATAACGGCAGCGTGTTTATTCCCGACGCCACGGATGCGCCCGCCCTGTATGTGGTGGACGACAACATGGCAAAAATTTGCCACATCACGTATTCGCTCAGCGAAGACAAAAATACCGAGACCTATTACGAAAAAGCAGAAGGAATGTGCCAGTGAAAACCTGTTATTCCCTTTTATTCGCGGCGTTTGCCAGCATGATTTTGCTCTTCTCCGCACGCGCGTCCAGTGAAGAGTGTCAGGTTACGTTTTCGCAGCCTGTTGTCTCGTTTGGACAACTCAAACCGTCGGATATCGCCGCCTCGCAGAAGAACTGGAACCGAATGCCGGCCAAAGAAATTACGGCCAACGTCTTCTGCCCGGAGCCGAGAGTGATGGCGCTGTTTCTGCAGTCCACTGCCGGCGTCAACGGGGGGGTTCTCTTTGGTCAGGACGGGCGACTGGCCATTATTGCCGACAATATGGTAGTTGACGGGCATGCCTGCACGCTGGCGAAAACGACGGACCGTATCGGTTTTACGCCCTCCTCAAGCCCGACGCAACGCGCGTTTATCAAAAATAATGAAGGTCTCGTTGCCCGGCAAAATGCCGTGCCGGTGCGGGGTAAACACATGAGCTTCACCCTTAAGATTATTCCCGTCATTAATAACAGCCAGCTTCGTCATGTTGCTGACAATACCCTTCTTGAGAGCAATATGGCCTGGGAATTATTAACACAGGAATAACCCCATTCACGCGTCAGGCACCTGCCTGCGTGAAGCGTAGAAAAGCACTACCGTTACAAATACTGACGGGTTAATACCCCGCAATGTCATGCTTTTTATTTATGTTAAGGATTAACAATGAAAAAATGTTTACTCGTTGTCGCGCTGGCCCTGGCGGCCACATCCGCACACGCGGGCGATACCGCCGTGCTGAAAGTCAAAGCCTCGCTTGCCGGTGCCTCGTGTGTACCGGAGCTGAGCAATAATGGCGTGATCGATTTTGGCAGGATTCATATTGGCGATTTGTCGCAAACCCAGGCTACGCAGCTGGGCGAAAAAGGGGTGATGCTGACGATCAACTGCCCAACGCCAACAAAGGTGGGCTGGAGCATTGCGGATAACCGTACCGATTCCAACGCCAGCACGGGCAGCAGCAGTAACCTGAAGGTGAAAAACGCCAATGCTAACGGCGGTGAACTTCGCGGTGCGATGAGCACCTTTGGGCTGGGCAAAACGCACGATGGTAAAAACATCGGCGCGTACTCCATTTACACCACGCCAGGCGATGTGACGGCGAACGGCAATAACGCTGAGCCTATCCGTACGGCCGTGACCGCGGGAGCGGGCGTGAGCCGCTGGCAGAAAGCCAACGGTGGTACCATCGCCAATAAAGATTTGGGTCTGATGAGCGTTGCACCGGCGGGCAAAAACGACCCGATGGCGGTCACCAGCGTCTCTTTCCCGCTGAACGTGTCGCTGGCGGTCGAGAATCTGAAGAATCTGTCTTTAACAGAAGATACGGAGTTTGACGGTCAGGCGACCATCAGCGTGGTGTATTTGTAACCGGGAAGAGCATGCCGGGCAGCGAACGCCGCCCGGCAGTACAACATTACTCTTTGTCGCCCAGCAGAACGGATTCCAGCGCGATTTTGATCATGTCGTTGAAGGTGGTCTGACGCTCAGCAGCGGTCGTCTGCTCGTGCGTACGGATATGGTCAGACACGGTGCAGATGGTCAGTGCTTTCGCGCCAAACTCAGCCGCGACACCGTAGATCCCTGCCGCTTCCATTTCCACACCCAGGATGCCGTACTTTTCCATCACGTCGAACATCTCGCCGCCGTCTGGTGCATAGAACAGGTCAGCTGAGAACAGGTTACCCACGCGTGCGTCTACGCCCAGCGCTTTTGCGGCGTCAACCGCGTTACGCACCATGCCGAAGTCAGCGATGGCGGCAAAGTCATGGTCTTTGAAACGCATACGGTTAACTTTAGAGTCCGTGCACGCGCCCATGCCGATAACCACATCACGCAGCTTAACGTCCATACGTACTGCACCGCAGGAACCTACGCGAATGATTTTCTTCACGCCGAAATCGGTGATCAGCTCTTTAGTGTAGATGGAGCAGGATGGGATACCCATACCGTGACCCATCACGGAGATTTTGCGGCCTTTGTACGTACCGGTGAAGCCCAGCATGCCGCGAACGTTGTTCACTTCACGCACGTCTTCGAGGAAAGTTTCTGCAATGTGCTTCGCGCGCAGCGGGTCGCCCGGCATCAATACGACGTCAGCGAAATCACCCATTTCGGCATTAATGTGAGGAGTTGCCATCTTCAGTTCCTTTTATCGTGTTTTTGCCGGGTGGCGGCGGCGCCTGCCCGGCCTGCATGGTGTTCCCCCTCTCCCGGAGGAAGAGGGGATACGCCCGGATGTGTTTAGAACATGGCCTTGCCATATTCCATGTCGGACGTACCAAAGTATTTCGCAATAGTCTGACCGATATCGGCGAAGGTTTCACGGTGGCCCAGCGAGCCAGGTTTCACTTTCGGGCCGTACACCAGCACAGGAATGTGCTCGCGTGTGTGGTCGGTACCGGTCCAGGTTGGGTCGCAGCCGTGGTCGGCGGTCAGGATCAGAATGTCATCTTCACCCACCAGCTCCATCAGCTCCGGCAGACGGCGGTCAAACAGTTCCAGTCCCGCGGCATAACCGGCCACGTCACGACGGTGGCCCCAGGAGGAGTCGAAGTCCACGAAGTTGGTGAAGACGATAGTCTTGTCACCCGCTTCTTTCATCTCTTTGATGGTGGCGTCAAACAGCGCATCCAGACCAGTGGCTTTCACTTTTTTGGTGATACCGCAGTTGGCATAGATGTCTGCAATTTTCCCCACGGACACCACGTGGCCGTCTTTCTCGTCAACCAGCTTCTGCAGTACGGTCGGTGCCGGTGGTTCAACGGCCAGGTCATGACGGTTACCGGTGCGCTGGAAGTTACCCGCTTTATCACCGATAAACGGACGTGCAATCACGCGACCGATGTTATAGCCGCCTTCGGTCAGCTCTTCACGTGCGATTTCGCACAGCTCGTAAAGCTTATCCAGGCCAAAGGTCTCTTCGTGGCAGGCAATCTGGAACACGGAGTCGGCAGAGGTGTAGAAAATCGGCTTGCCGGTTTTCATGTGCTCTTCACCGAGTTCGTCCAGAATCACGGTACCGGAAGAGTGGCAGTTACCGAGGTAGCCCGGCAGATTGGCACGCTTGACCAGCTTGTCCAGCAGCTCCTGCGGGAAGCTGTTCTCGTGATCGGAGAAGTAACCCCAGTCGAAGAGAACCGGCACGCCGGCGATTTCCCAGTGGCCAGACGGGGTATCTTTACCGGAAGAGAGCTCGTGCGCCCAGGCGTACGCGCCTACCACTTCCGCATTGCCGTCCATACCGGCTGCAATTTTACCGGTAGAACCTTCATGGGCTTTTACCAGACCCAGACGGGTCAGGTTTGGCAGAGTCAGAGGGCCTTTACGACCGTTGTCCGCTTCGCCTTTCGCACAGGCTTCAGCGATGTGACCCATGGTATCGGAACCCACGTCACCAAAACGTTCTGCATCTTCGGTTGCGCCGATGCCGAATGAGTCCAGCACCATAATAAATGCACGTTTCATAATTGTTCTCCGTACGTAGTGCTTCAAAAATTATCGATCAGATCAGTATACCGCTATTCGGTGATACGGCGATAGACAGTCGGTGTGCTTTGCGGTGCTTTATCATCAAGCGTAATGGCCGCTTTCACCGCCTTCGCCGCTTCCTGCCAGCTGGCTTCATCTTTCGCGTGGATCACGGTCAGCGGACGTTGACCATCGACGCTGTCACCCAGACGCGCCATATCGGTAAAGCCGACGCTGTAATCAATGGTGTCCGAGGCCTGACGACGACCGCCGCCCATCGACACGACCGCCATGCCGAGCGCGCGCGTATCCATCGCCGAGACAAAGCCTTCGGTATCGGCGTAGACCGCTTTGCTGAGCGTCGCCGTTGGCAGGTATTTCGCGTAGTGTTCAACGAAGTCGGTCGGGCCTTTCTGCGCTGCTACCATGCGGCCGAAGATCTCTGCCGCTTTGCCGTTATCCAGCACCGCCTGAAGTTTGGCGCGTGCGTCGGCATCATCGCTGGCGAGCTTGCCGGAGATCAGCATCTCCACGCACAGGGCCATGGTGACATCGAGCAGACGCGGGTTCCGGTATTCACCGGTGAGGAACTGCACGGCTTCACGCACTTCCACGGCGTTGCCTGCGCTGGACGCCAGCACCTGGTTCATGTCCGTCAGCAGGGCGGTAGTACGCACGCCCGCTCCGTTGGAGACGCCCACAATGGCTTCTGCCAGCGCCGCGGAAAGTTCATAGGTCGGCATAAATGCGCCGCTGCCCACTTTCACATCCATGACCAGCGCATCCAGGCCTTCCGCCAGTTTCTTGGCGAGGATAGAGGCGGTAATCAGGGGAATAGAGTCAACGGTCGCGGTGATATCGCGGGTCGCGTAGAAGCGCTTGTCGGCAGGAGCAAGAGAGCTGGTCTGGCCGATAATCGCCACACCAACGTCTTTAATAATGTCGCGGAAGCGATTGTCATCCGGGAAGATATCGAAGCCCGGGATGGCTTCCAGTTTGTCGAGCGTACCGCCGGTATGTCCCAGGCCACGCCCGGAGATCATGGGGATATAACCACCACAGGCCGCCACCATTGGGCCCAGCATCAATGACGTCACGTCACCTACACCGCCGGTTGAGTGTTTATCCACAATCGGGCCGTTGAGGTTCAGGCTTTTCCAGTCCAGAACGGTTCCTGAATCTCGCATCGCCATGGTCAGCGATACACGCTCAGGCATCGACATATCGTGGAAGAAAATGGTCATCGCCAGAGCAGCAATCTGCCCTTCAGAGATGGTGTTATCACGAATGCCATTGATAAAGAAGCGGATCTCTTCGTCGCTTAATGCATGACCATCACGTTTTTTACGAATAATTTCTTGTGCGAGAAACACGGTAACCCCCGAGAAAACAGGTTAAATGCGGCGGATGGCCCGCCGCAGGATAAAAATCAGTAGCTGCTTGCGCTCTTACCGTCGCCGTGACCCAGCGCTTTCAGCAGGCTCGCCAGCAGGCTGGATGCACCAAAGCGATAGTGACGGGAATCCGCCCACGCCGGGCCGAACAGTTCGTCGGCAATCGCCAGGAACTGCTGCGCATCTTCAGCCGTGCGCACGCCGCCCGCAGGTTTGAAGCCTACGGTTTTTTCCACGCCCATATCACGGATCACTTCCATCATGATGCGCGCGCTTTCCGGCGTTGCGTTCACCGGCACTTTACCGGTAGAGGTTTTGATGAAATCTGCACCCGCGTTGATGGAGATTTCAGACGCTTTACGGATCAGCGCTTCTTCTTTCAGCTCACCGGTTTCGATGATCACTTTCAGCAGCACGTTTGCCGCTGCACAAGCGTCTTTACACGCTTTCACCAGGTCAAAACCAACCTGCTCGTTACCGGCGATCAGCGCACGGTACGGGAATACCACGTCCACTTCGTCAGCACCGTACGCGATGGCCGCGCGGGTTTCAGCCAGCGCAATCTCGATGTCGTCATTGCCGTGCGGGAAGTTAGTCACGGTTGCAATGCGTACATCCGGCGTGCCCTGCTCTTTCAGCGTCTTACGGGCAATGGGGATAAAGCGCGGGTAGATACAGACGGCTGCAGTGTTCCCGACGGGCGTTTTCGCCTGATGGCACAGGGCGATGACTTTCTCATTGGTGTCGTCATCATTCAGGGTGGTCAGGTCCATCAGTTTCAACGCGCGCAGGCTGCTTGCAGTTAAATCGGTCATAACATTCTCCAACGGCATCGCCGTATAAATTTCACCTTGCGGTCTGTGACTATTCTAACATCCAGCCGCACTTACACTTCGACATTCATCACAGTTAATGAAAACTGCGTACAAATTTGCATTACTGTAATGAGATGAACTTCAAATTTTACTGCTGTCGCTGCTGATTAAAGCAGCGATACCCGGTGTGGGATCAAAAGTCCCCCCGGGATGACTTCCTACAATTCGGTCATCATCCGCAGAACCATAAAGGAAGCGAATATGTCCCACGCCAGCCCTCACGCACTGCAACAACGTTGCCAGCAAATTGTGACAAGCCCGGTATTGACCCCCGAGCAAAAACGTCATTTTCTGGCGCTGGAGGCGGAGAACAATCTTCCCTACCCCGCGCTGCCTCAGGCCGCTCGCACCGCGCTGGAAGAGGGATTTATCTGCGACATGTTCGAAGGCCATGCGCCTTATAAACCGCGCTATGTTCTGCCTGATTACGCCAGATTCCTCGCCAACGGCTCGGCATGGCTGGAACTGGAAGGGGCAAAGGATCTGGATGACGCGCTCTCACTGCTGACCATCCTGTACCACCATGTTCCTTCTGTCACATCGATGCCGGTCTTCCTCGGTCATCTTGATGCATTACTGCAACCTTATGTTAGGATTCTAACACAAGAAGAAATCGATAGCCGAATAAAACGTTTCTGGCGCTATCTCGACAGAACGCTTCCGGATGCGTTTATGCATGCCAATATTGGTCCGGCGGACACGCCCGTTACCCGCGCGATTTTACGCGCTGATGCAGAGCTGAAGCAGGTCGCACCGAATCTGACCTTTATTTATGATCCCGATATCACACCAGATTCACTGCTGCTCAGGGTGGCCGAAAATCTCTGTGAATGCAGCAAACCCCATATTTCTAACGGCCCGGTGAATGATAAAATTTTCACAAAAGGCCGTTATGGCATCGTGAGTTGTTACAACTCCCTGCCGCTGGCAGGCGGTGGCAGCACGCTGGTGCGCCTTAACCTGAAGGCCATTGCCGAACACAGCGACTCGCCCGAAGACTTTTTTACCCGCACGTTGCCCCACTACTGCCAGCAGCAACTGGCCGTCATCAATGCCCGCTGCGAGTTCCTGTATCAAAAATCCGGCTTCTTTGAGAATAGCTTCCTCGTCAAAGAGGGGCTGATTGATCCCGACCGCTTTGTGCCGATGTTCGGCATGTACGGCCTGGCCGAAGCGGTGAACGTGCTGTGTGAGAAAGCGGGTTCCCCGGGCCGTTACGGTAAAGACGACCAGGCCAACGCGCTGGGGTATCGCATCAGCGAGCAGCTCGCGGCGTTTGTTGAAAACACGCCGGTGAAATACGGCTGGAAAAAGCGTGCGATGCTGCATGCCCAGTCCGGAATAAGCTCTGATATCGGTACGACGCCGGGCGCGCGGTTGCCTTACGGGGAGGAGCCGGACCCGATTAGCCACCTGCTGAGCGTGGCGCCACACCACAAGCACTATCACGCCGGGATTAGCGACATCCTGACGCTGGACGAGACGGTAAAACGCAACCCACAGGCCGTGGTGCAACTGTGTCTGGGTGCGTTCAACGCCGGAATGCGGGAGTTCACAGCCAACGTGGCCGGTAACGATCTGGTACGCGTGACCGGATATATGGTCCGGTTGTCCGACCTGGAGAAATACCGTGAAGCAGGGTCACGCACTAACACCACCTGGCTTGGAGAAGCCGCCGCCCGACACACCCGCATCCTGGAGCGCCAGCCACGCGTGATAAGCCATGAACAGCAGATGCGCTTTAGTTAGTCAGGTGATCCCCTTTTCCTGCGTGGACGGGCCGGGCAGCCGCCTGGCTCTGTTTCTCCAGGGGTGCAACCTGCGCTGCAAAACCTGCCACAATCCGTGGACCATCGGACGCTGCAACGACTGTGGCGACTGCGTACCGCATTGCCCACACGATGCGCTGAACATACAGGCCGGGCGGGTCTGGTGGCAGGAGAGTCAGTGTCAGCAGTGTGATACCTGCCTGCAGTTGTGCCAGCAGCAGGCAACGCCAATGGCGCACCGTTTTAGCGTCGACGAGATCCTCATTCAGCTCTCTAAATCCGCGCCCTTTATTGAAGGTATTACCGTGAGCGGCGGTGAAGCAACAACGCAGCTACCGTTCCTGGTGGCGCTCTTCACGGCGATCAAAGCCGATCCCGCCCTGCAACACCTGACGTGCCTGGTGGACAGCAACGGTCTGTTAGGGGAAACCGGCTGGCAAAAACTGCTGCCGGTATTCGACGGGGCAATGGTGGATTTGAAGGCCTGGGGGAACGAACACCATCGCTTCCTGACCGGACGCGAAAATCCGCAGATTAAGCACAGTATCCGCTGGCTGGCACACCACCAGCGGCTGGCGGAACTGCGGTTACTGGTGATCCCGGAGCAGTGTGATTATCTGGAGCATCTCAAAGCGCTGACGGCGTTTATCCACGCGTTGGGCAATGTCCCGGTACGCATTAACGCCTTTCATGTTCACGGCGTTTACGGTGAGGCGGCGTCCTGGCGCAGCGCCACGCCGGAAGATATTGAGCCGCTGGCGCGGGCGCTGGAACAACAGCAGATTGTGGTAATCCGACCGGCGCTTTATCTATAACGTAATACCAAATACCGCGCGGGTATTCTCCAGCAGGGCATGCGCAATCACCTCTTCCGGCTCCTCGCGCAGCTCACAAAGCGTGTCAAAGACCCGAGCGGCCTGCTCCGGGCGATTTGGCTGCCCCTGAAAACCGTTGAGCGGCATATCCGGTGCGTCGGTTTCCAGTAATAATGCTTCGAGCGGCAGCTGCGCCATCACATCGCGGGTTTTACTGGCGCGTGGATAGGTGATGGTACCCCCTACGCCAATTTTATAGCCCAGCGCAATAAAGCGCTGCGCCTGCTGCAGGCTCCCTGAAAAACCGTGCACAACGCCCCTTCGCGGAAGATCGATACGCTTCAGATGCATTGCCAGTTTGTCATGGGTTCGACGGGAGTGAAGGATCACCGGCAGATCGTGGCGCTTCGCCAGCCGCAGCTGCGCATCAAGGATCGTCTGCTGGCGCGCAAACTGCGGATCGTCGCGATAGAGATCGAGGCCGATCTCACCGATGGCGACAAGTTTGTCGCCAGCCGTCTGCACAATGGCGTCCAGCGCGTCGATATGCTCATCAAGATGGTGTTCAATCACAATGGGATGCAGGCCGAGCGCGGCGTACAGCGCCTGGTGCCGCCTTGAAAGATCCAGTACCCGCTCAAAATATGCCGCTTCAACCGCCGGCACAATTATCGCCTCTACGCCGGCATGTGCAGCTCGCGTGATGCTTTGCTCTTCATCCCCCGTAAACGGTGGAAAATCAAAATGACAGTGGGTATCGATAAACCGGTACGTCACGCCAGATCCTCATTATCTAACAATGCGTCATTCGCCTGCGGAGCATCCACCAGCGGCATCGCCAGCGCATCATTCGCCACCACTGCCGGTGGGGTAATAATGGCTTTATGACGATGTATAGGCGGTTGTTCAGCCAGCAGTTTGCCTATTGTCGCCAGGAAGTAACGCCCGCACAGGCGCCCCGTTTTGTAATCGGTACGCAGCGCAGGAACGCGGCTGCCCAGCGCCATGCTGACCAGCGGTTTAGGCGGGTAAATTTCAAATATACGCAGCTTACCCGGCGGTTTTTCAATAAAGCGCTGCATGGCGCCGTAGGTCGTTTCATGCTGCTTCGCGATATTGACCAGATGTTGCAGGCTGCTGTCACCTAACCAGCGCTCCATGCGTTTAAACCATTGCGGGGTATAGTACATTTGCGACGGGACGGTGCGGATCACCACAATGGTGTTTGCCCCGCGTCGCGCAGCTTCCTGTACCGGCACCGCGTCACTGATGCCGCCGTCCAGATAGCTGATGCCGTCCAGCAGCGCACCGGAACGATAGAAACCGGGAATGGCGCTGGAGGCGCGAATGATATCCAGCCAGTTCTCTTTTTGAGGAGAGAAATATCCCGGCGTGTAGTCATCACCACGGCTGGCGCACATCCAGAACTCTTTTCCGCTGTCGAACAGGCGCGCAGCCGTATCCATTGCCAGCGGCATCTGGCTTGAGGTCGAATCCAGCAGCCAGTCGAGGTCAATCAGGTTCCCGCCGCGCACAAAGCGCACCGGGTTGAAAAATTCTTTCGCCGTGGTGTAGCGCATGATCACTTTTCGCGCGTAGCCGGGCTGGTTACAGACATAAGCAGAGAGGTTTTGCGCCCCGGCAGAGGTCCCGAAGTACAGGTCAAACGGGTTGAATTGCGCGCGCATAAACTCGTCCAGCACACCGGCCGTAAAAATGCCGCGCTGTCCGCCACCTTCACACACAAGCGCAAGCGGGCCTGCGCGAAACGGCTTTAACGCCAGCGGCGCAATATTGCCGAGCGTAACGGGAATTCGTTGCCCCACCTCTGCTTTCCTGTTTTCATTTTTCTGTTATGACACAGTAGCGCACCCGACCAGCGACTGAAACAAGAAAAAGCCAGTCACGAGGACTGGCTTTTTTTTGTTGAAGGAATATTGCGTTTGCTACGGACGTCGACGACCCGTAAACAGGCTGACCAGGAACAGAATAATACCCACGACGAAGACAATTTTTGCTGCCCATGCCGCTGTACCTGCCAGACCACCAAAGCCCAATGCGGCGGCAATTAACGCGATAACCAGAAATATAATGCCCCAACGAAACATAAGCTTCTCCTTTACCATAGTTAATGTCGGCCGCTAAATGTGAGCGCGCTCAGATCACTCACCGGCGATTTTCCAGAGTCATTTTTATTTCGCCCGCTGACGTTAGCCAGACGGGCGAATGGTGCAGATTTACTTCGTTTTCAGATCGTTTTTAACGCTTTTAACACCATCGATCGCTTTCGCGATGGACTCGGCGCGCTCACTTTGCGCCTGAGAATCGACCGTACCGGAAAGCTGGACCACACCATCGGTGGTTTCCACTTTCACTTTACGAGATGGCACGATGTCATCTGCTAAAAGTTTAGCTTTGATTTCGCTGGTGGTGGCTGCATCTCCGGCATACCCTTTCACCGACGCGTTTTTGCTGTCCCGAACGTGCAGTTTGTCGCTCACGGACGCTACACCTTCAACACCCTTCGCCACTTTTACCGCCTGTTCGGCCTGGGCCTGGCTTTCTACAAAACCACTCAGGGTGACAACTTTCTTGTCAGTTTTAACGGAAATATCGGTGCTCTTGATAGCTTCATCATCCACCAGTGCGGCTTTCACTTTTGCTGTGATTGAGCTGTCATCCATGAAATTACCGACTTTATTCATAGAGCTATCGATTTTTTGCCCTGCGGTATCGGCGGTGGACTGGGCTTTATCCATAGTGCTGGTTTCAGCCAGAGCAGAACCACTTACCAGGATGCTACCCAGTGTCACAGCCAGCAGAGTTTTAGAAATCTTCAGTCTTGTCATATTCATCGATGTATTCCTGTGTATACCCGTCATTCGGGCGACATACTTCCCTAATTGCTAGTTTTATATATTGCGAATGAACACACGGGCAAAATGGAGAACCCAAAGTCATGCATTGAACAGTTAATTCATCCACGCCCGGTGTTAAACACTGAGTTAAATATAGATCACTCTCACAGTGCCGCTTTCAGATTTGGGTAAAAAACGAGCAAAAGACGCGAAATAATGTTGAATTAAGAACATTCCGCAAGAGATTAATAAGACAGGAAATAAAGAAGAGCACGGCGATTGCCGTGCTCTGAGAGGGGATCAGTGTTCGCGCGTTTTGCGGAACTGGACATCAGGATAACGTTCCTGAGTCAGGTTCAGGTTGACCATGGTTGGAGCGATATACGTCAGGTTATCACCGCCATCCAGCGCCAGCTGCACTTCGTTCTTACGTTTAAATTCTTCGAATTTCTTCACGTCAGAACACTCTACCCAGCGCGCGGTCGCCACGTTAACCGATTCATAGATCGCTTCCACGTTGTACTCACTCTTCAGACGCGCAACGACCACGTCGAACTGCAGCACACCGACAGCGCCCACGATCAGATCGTTGTTAGCGATAGGGCGGAACACCTGGACAGCGCCCTCTTCGGAAAGCTGAACCAGCCCTTTCAGCAGCTGTTTCTGCTTCAGCGGATCGCGCAGGCGAATACGACGGAACAGTTCCGGTGCGAAGTTCGGAATACCGGTGAACTTCATCATTTCACCCTGGGTGAAGGTATCGCCGATCTGAATCGTACCGTGGTTGTGCAGACCGATGATGTCGCCCGGATAGGCTTCTTCAACGTGCGAACGGTCGCCCGCCATAAAGGTCAGCGCGTCGGAGATCACCACATCTTTACCGATACGTACCTGACGCAGCTTCATGCCCTTTTCATACTTACCGGACACCACGCGCATAAAGGCGACGCGGTCACGGTGTTTCGGGTCCATGTTGGCCTGAATTTTAAAGACGAAACCGGTGAACTTCTCTTCTTTCGCTTCCACTTCACGGGTGTCAGTTTTACGTGACATCGGTTGTGGCGCCCACTCCACCAGGCCATCAAGCATATGGTCAACGCCGAAGTTACCCAGCGCGGTACCAAAGAAGACCGGGGTGATTTCACCGCTCAGGAACAGCTCTCTGTCGAATTCGTGAGATGCACCTTGAACCAGCTCCAGCTCGTCACGCAGCTGCGCGGCCAGCTCTTCACCCACAGCCGCATCCAGCTCCGGGTTATCCAGACCTTTTACGATACGGACTTCCTGAATGGTATGGCCTTTGCCGGTCTGGTAAAGATAGGTTTCGTCTTTATAAAGGTGATAGACACCCTTGAACAGCTTGCCGCAGCCAATGGGCCAGGTGATAGGCGCACAGGCAATTTTCAGCTCGTTTTCCACTTCATCCATCAGCTCCATCGGGTCGCGGATGTCACGGTCGAGTTTGTTCATAAAGGTGAGGATCGGCGTATCGCGCAGACGGGTAACTTCCATCAGCTTACGGGTACGATCTTCTACCCCTTTCGCGGCGTCGATGACCATCAGACAGCAGTCCACCGCCGTCAGCGTACGGTAGGTATCTTCCGAGAAGTCTTCGTGCCCTGGGGTATCCAGCAGGTTGACCAGGCAATCATGATACGGGAACTGCATCACGGAGGTGGTAATGGAAATACCACGCTGCTTTTCCATCTCCATCCAGTCAGATTTTGCATGCTGGTTGGAACCACGGCCTTTTACGGTACCCGCAGTCTGAATCGCCTGTCCGAACAGTAACACCTTCTCGGTGATGGTCGTTTTACCGGCATCCGGGTGAGAGATAATGGCAAAAGTACGGCGCCTGGCCACCTCTTGCAGATAAGGAGACAACGTCATAATGAAATCTTCTATATAAGCGCGGCGTCAGGCCGCGCATCATGGGATACGAAAAATGCGGCTATTTTACCCATCAATGGGGGGCAGGCAATCATTGTTTACACAGGAGCTGCTCCAGTTCGTTCAATGACGTGACGGTCCAGGTCGGCTGGATACCTTCCGGCAACGTGCGACCGTGTGCATTCAGCCAGACGGTCGACAGGCCGGCGTTCATCCCGCCACGAATATCCGACTCCGCGGTGTCCCCGACCATCAGCACACGTTCACGATCGGGATTGCCCGCTTGTTCCAGCGCATAATCAAAAATACGCGGATCCGGCTTAGGTACGCCCACCTCTTCAGAGATCACCAGCGCGTCAAAATGATCGCGCAGGCCCGTACGCTCAAGGCGGATCTGCTGCAGGGCGGTAAAACCGTTGGTAATAATGCCCAGCTTCGCCTTGCCCTTCAGGGCGTCCAGCAGGGAAACCGCGCCCGGCAACGGCGCGCAGATATCCGCCATGGCATTAAGAAAGGCATCGTTAAGCGCACCCGGGCTGACGTTTAACCGCTCGGCCCAGACATCAAAGCGCTGGTGCTGCAGCTGTAACGCGGTGATGGCACCGTTCTGGTAATCCACCCACAGCGGTTTGTTTACCGCCTGATAGTCCTGAAAGTCTTCAGCGGTGAAGGTAACGCTATAATCGAGAAACATCCGCTGTAGGCCGCCAAACGAGTCAAACGTAAACAGCGTTTCGTCGGCATCAAAGAAAATCCAGTCCCATTTCATCGTTACAACCTTATTTTAGTTATCCAAGCGGCAGAGCCATTATGATGGCGTCTTCACGTCCCTCTGCGGTGGGGTAGTAGTTACGGCGGATAGTCGCCTCGTTAAAGCCTAAGCTTTCATAGAGTGCGATGGCGGCGACATTCGACGCGCGCACCTCCAGCCACAGGGTGAAAACGTCACGGGTTTCGAGCTCTCGAATGAGATACTCAAGCAGTTCTCTTCCCAGCCCCCGGCGCTGATACGCGGGATCAACCGCGATATTAAACAGCGTCGCTTCGTCCAGAACGACCTGCGTGATGGCAAAAGCGGCCATCGTGCCGTCGACGTCCAGACGGTAATTCAGATACCGCTCGCCCTGATTGCTGGCGAGGGTTTTTTCGCTCCATGGAAAAGCATGGGCGCGCGTTTCAATCGCGTACGCCGCGGTCAGATCAGGCGTCGTGAGGGAAGAAATCGTGTTCATATTCGCAGATTTGTTGCCATAGCGCGCTGCGCGCTTTTGGGTTGGCTTTCAGTTCGTCCAGCGCTGGCGAGCAGATCTGGCTCCCTTCCAGGGAGACCTCATCGATGTCTCCCATACGCCAGCTGTTGCAGCGGCTGTCGGATGGCAGCATGGTGACCCTGTCTGGCGTAAGCTGTAAAACCTGTTCAGTGGTCAGCTTCAGGCTACGAAGGACATCACCAATAAGGGGTTCATTCAGGGCAGGCAGTTCCTCCGCCACCATCACCAGCCGGACGTGCGCAGGGATGGAGATGGCGATTTCGCCCTGCAACGCCGTCGGGCGACGCAAAGCCCACTGGGTGATGCCCAGTTGCTGCAACTGCCAGTCTCGTCGGGATGTCATAGGGAAAACTCCTGTCTCTCAGGCGCGCAAATATAGCAAATGTGTCGAAACTGCGCCATCTACCTACTATAATCCCCGCCTGAGTTAATTGAGGAACAATTCATGTCTGCATTTACCCCGGCAAGTGAAGTCTTGCTGCGTCACAGTGATGATTTCGAAGAAAGCCGTATTCTGTTTGCCGGAGATATGCAGGATGACCTGCCCGCACGTTTCGACTGTGCTGAAAGCCGTGCCCACACCCAATACTACCACCACTGGCAGGTACTGAGCCGCCAGATGGACGACCGCGCGCGCTTTAGCCTGGTCGCTGAACAGAGCGACATCGCCGACTGCGACACGCTCATCTACTACTGGCCGAAGAACAAGCCAGAAGCCCAGTTCCAGCTGATGAACCTGCTTTCTCTGCTGCCCGTTGGCTGCGATATTTTTGTGGTCGGTGAGAACCGCAGCGGCGTTCGTAGCGCAGAACAGATGCTGGAAGGCTATGCGCAGCTGAATAAAATCGACAGCGCCCGTCGCTGTGGCCTGTATCACGGCCGTCTGGAAAAACAGGCGACCTTTGATGCTGAGAAATTCTGGGATGAGTATCAGCTTGACGGTCTGACCATTAAAACTCTGCCAGGCGTCTTCAGCCGCGACGGTCTGGACGTGGGCAGCCAGCTGCTGCTCTCCACCCTGACGCCGCATACGAAAGGCAAAGTGCTGGATGTCGGCTGTGGCGCGGGTGTACTGGCGACCGTACTGGCGAGCCATTCGCCAAAAGTGCGCTTAACCCTGTGCGATGTGAGCGCCCCGGCGGTTGAAGCAAGCCGCGCAACGCTTGCTGCAAACGGCCTGGAAGGCGACGTGTTTGCCAGCAACGTCTTCTCTGACGTGAATGGCCGTTTCGACATGATCATCTCCAACCCGCCGTTCCACGATGGCATGGAAACCAGCCTTGAAGCGGCGCAAACGCTGATCCGTGGTGCAGTACGTCATCTGAACAGCGGGGGTGAACTGCGTATCGTGGCTAACGCCTTCTTGCCGTACCCGAAAGTGCTGGATGAAACCTTTGGCTTCCATGAAGTCATCGCCCAGACGGGTCGCTTTAAGGTTTACCGCACCGTGATGACGCGTCAGGCTAAGAAGTAATCCCCTTATCTGGCAGGCCGGATACGCGTAACCGCTATCCGGCAAAACCGGGCGCTACCATCGGCCATTTTTGCAGCAATCAAAACAGCGTGCGCATTTTTCTGTTGACGTAAAGCTGAAAACATCTAGAATGCGCCTCCGTGGTTACGATACTTTTACAGTGTCGATGGTATGCGAAGGTGGCGGAATTGGTAGACGCGCTAGCTTCAGGTGTTAGTGTCCTTACGGACGTGGGGGTTCAAGTCCCCCCCCTCGCACCATAAATCACGTTGATATTGCTCGCACTGGGCGAAGGTGGCGGAATTGGTAGACGCGCTAGCTTCAGGTGTTAGTGTTCTTACGGACGTGGGGGTTCAAGTCCCCCCCCTCGCACCAACGAGGCGATATCAAAAAAGTAAGATGACTGTGCGAAGGTGGCGGAATTGGTAGACGCGCTAGCTTCAGGTGTTAGTGTCCTTACGGACGTGGGGGTTCAAGTCCCCCCCCTCGCACCAATTATCTTGCATCCTTTCTGACGTTTTTCTCGCTTTCCGCTTATTTCAAACTCATCAGTATCACCAGAATTCCACTGACCAGTGCTACGCATGACGGCAGTAACACAAAGTGGCGTAGCTGTTTATGCCAGATCATCCCTGACGTCACTAACAGTCCTGACACAATGAGCGCTTTCCAGACATCAATGGAGAGATCGGCAAACATCAGACCGCCAAGAATCGCCCCCGGCAGTAACACTCCCCAACCACTTCCCAGCGCCCTGTTCAACATGGTTCGCCCTCTCACATTGATAATGATAACCAATATCATATGATATCAATTATCATTTGTCAGCACGATTAATCAAAAACTCTCCCCCTTTACCTTTCCTGTAATGACAGGAAATGCCTAAGGTGATAAATTGCTCACCTGTTAACTAGACCTAAAGTTTTTCTGATAATTACTCTTTGAGTTTTTTGCATCTTTCATTGCGAAACAACACCTATTTACCTGTTTTAATTAAATATTAATAAAAACGCACTACTATGACATCACAATCCTGGCGGTCTTTGGTCCACAGTAAATATCAATTATCGTTACGTTTATTTTTATTTCTGAACGCGACCTCTGCTGTGTTCTCGGTAACAAACCCGCTCTATTCTATTCGCCTGTTATCAGTCCCCCTGATTTCTATTTTTGTTATCAGCACCGGGCTGCTCGTCTGGCACTGGAAAAAGAGAACCCGCAAGGTAAATATTCCTGCCGTTTCAGCGCTCTTCGGTATTTTATGGGCGTGGCAGGTGGCCTCGAAATTTTCGTTAATTACCCACGATCAGGCGACCTATTTGATCATGGCATTATTAACGGTACTGTTTATTGGTACGCTGGCCTTCGCCAGTAATATCAAAGCATTTACGCTGCACTCCTTCCCCACCTTTATTGTCTGCCTGTGGTTAAGTAATCATGATATATGGCTGAGAATGACCTATTCTTTCGCACTTCCTGTGGTAGCAATTGCGATTCATAACATTTTGCAAAGACGTAACGATCGCTTCGCGCAGGAACTGCTCTCCCGTTTGCTGGAGGAGCGTGAGACCCTCACCGATCTGAGCATGATGGACCCGCTTACCGGCCTTTATAACCGTCGCGGCCTGCAAAGCCGGCTGGAGAATCTTCCGGCAGTGGAGAACGGCGAGCACTTTGTCCTGCTGATGGATATCGACCACTTTAAGGCCTACAACGACCACTACGGCCATATGATGGGCGACCAGGCGCTGATCCGGGTCTCTGCTGCCATCCGTGATGCCGTGCGTTCACGCGATATTGTGGCGCGCTTCGGCGGGGAAGAATTTATGGTTCTGCTGACCAATATTTCTCTCGAGCATGCCCGCCAGACGGCAGAGCGGATCCGCCAGAAAGTCTACGATTTAAAAATCCCGCATATGTTCAATGAAAGCGTGGCGACAAACGTCACCATCAGCATTGGGATTGCCATTTTTGAGGATGAAGACGCCGAAGGCGCACTGGAGAAAGCGGACAAAGCCCTCTACGAAGCAAAGCATATGGGGCGCAATAACATCCTGCTGAGCGAAGAGCTTCAGACCGCGTAAGCGCGGCGTCATATAACGAGGACAAAAGTCTTGCCATCGGTATGAGCAATAGTTAGGATTGGCAATCATTATCATTTAGATTTGTATCTATACTATGGCCACTCATACCGCACAAATCGTTGAACCACTTCTCTGGAGAGCCCGTCTCCCCACCGGGAATGTTTCGCTTGCGGATGCCATCAGGGATAAGATCGCTAAAACCCGCGCCCACCTGCTGGACTTTATCAGGCTGGATGAAGCGCACCCGCACCACGCCATGACGCTGGAAGAGTGGCGACAGCCGTCGACACTGCAGTCGTTGCTGGCAACCTATTCCGACCATATCTATCGCAATCAACCGACCCTTACGCGGGAAAACAAACCCCTGCTCTCCCTCTGGGCGCAGTGGTATATCGGGCTGATGGTGCCCCCACTCATGCTGGCGCTGCTCACTCAAAAGGGCATGCTGGAACTCTCCCCGGAATATTTTCATGTCGAGTTCCACGAGACCGGCCGTGCGGCCTGTTTCTGGATTGATCTCCACGAAGACCAGAACGCGGAGCACCTCTCTGCTCAGGAACGTATGGAGCAGCTCATAACTCGCGCCCTGATCCCGGTAGTGGATGCGCTGGAAGAGACGGGGGAAATCAACGGGAAGCTTATCTGGAGCAATACCGGGTATTTAATCCACTGGTATTTGACGGAAATGAAACCTCTGCTCGGTGATGAGAAGGTCGAGGCCCTGCGCCAGTCCTGTTTCTTTGCAAAACAGCTTTCCGATGGCCGCGATAACCCGTTATTCCGCACCGTGGTCCTTCGTGACGGGCTTCTGGTTCGTCGCACCTGCTGCCAGCGTTATCGCCTGCCGGACGTTCAGCAGTGTGGAGATTGTACGCTCAAGTAAGGTCAGGTGTTGCCGGGCCGCATTAACGCTGACCCGGCATCCGTTTCTCACGCTATCTGCTGATTTTCCTCTTCCGCATTACGTTGCGCTTCTTCCGCTTCCTGCTCCAGCAGTTGCTTCTCGTACACTTTAAAGAACGGGAAGTAGATGATGGCCGATACGCACGCCAGGACCACCACCAGAATGGCTGCACGGAAATCCCAGCCCAGCGCCCATGCGGCACCTACTGGTGCAGGTGCCGTCCACGGCACAACGGAGATCACGCGGCCAATCAGATCGAACTTCATCGCCGACCAGGCCAGCACGGCGTTAACCATGGGTGCCAGCAGGAACGGAATAAAGAACACCGGGTTCATGACAATCGGCGTACCGAAAATAACGGGTTCGTTGATGTTAAAGAGGCTTGGCACCACGCTCAGACGGCCGATAGAACGCAGATGAGCGGAGCGGCTGCGCAGGTAGCAGAACACCAGCCCCATCGTGGCACCTGACCCCCCAATGACGATAAAGAACGTCCAGAACGCTTCCATAAAAATATGCGGCAGCGGCTGGCTGGCGGCCAGCGCGGTCTGGTTAGCGCCCAGGTTGGTCAGCCAGAACATCTGCAACATCCCGGAGACAATCGCGGCGCCGTGGATCCCGGCGAACCACAGCAAATGCCCAATCAACACCGCCAGCAGGATTGCCGGCAGGGAGTCTGCGGCGGAAACCAGCGGTTTGAAGACAGACATAATCGCCTGCGGGATCAGCATGCCAAACTCAGACTGAATCACCAGACTCAGCGGGTAAAGCGTCAACACCACCACCAGCACCGGGATCAACAGGTCAAAGGAGTTTTTGATCATCGGCGGAACCTGGTCCGGCAGACGGATCCCGATGTTATGCGCTTTGAGAAAACGCATCATCTCAACGCAGTAGATAGCCACCAGAATCGCGGTAAAAATGCCAGTCCCGCCGAGGCTGTCGACCGGAAGCGTGCCTTTGGTTTTCGGCGCCGCGACCAGCAGAAACGCCATCAGCGACAGCATGGCGCACATAAACGGGTCTAACTGATGCGATTTGACATAGTGTTTGCCAAGGTTATAGGCAATGGCCGCGCAGATATACAGGGACATAACGCCCATGGTCATATCAAACGGCGTGAGGATCTGACCTTCAAATTGCTTCGCCATGTCCAGCCAGGCGCGCGCGAAACCCCAGGTGGTATCAGGCGAAAACGGTGGATACGCGAAGACGAGTAAGAATGAACCCACAATCATGAACGGCATCGCGGAGATAAAGCCATCACGAATAGCCATAACATGACGCTGGGAGGAGATCCGCCCGGCAATCGGGCTGACGTAATTTTCTACAAAACGAAATATCAGATTAAACGCAGCATGGTTGGCAGACATAGCAGATCTCCTTTCAGACGTTTATGACGGGCGCATACACGCCATACGTTGGTCCATACATCACCTTCACAACCTTGCCGGCGCGTTTACCAGCGGTACTGCTCAGACGGAATGGTTTCATATTTAGCTCTTATTATTGGATACAGGGGACGTTACATAGTCAGTATTAATCTCTCACTCACGGTCTGCAACCGGTTACTGTAACCGGTTTCTGTGAATGTGAAGGCGATCCAGAAATCGGCCGTGTGGGATATTTGTTACTGAAGAGATATTTACAGAGCATAAATTCTTATGACAGATTACGCGGGATATTTGTCAGGAGGAAACAATGAGTTTGCAGTCTGTACAGCAGTTTTTTGCCGACAACGCTCCGGATATAGAGGTCATCGAACTCAGCCAGAGTACCGCAACCGTTGCGTTGGCTGCTGCCGCCCATCGTGTTGAGCCGGGACAAATCGCCAAGACGCTGTCGTTGAAAGTTAAAAATGACGTCATTCTGGTGGTCGCGAAAGGGGATGCGCGTCTGGATAATAAAAAACTGAAAGACACGTTTGGCGCAAAAGCACGCATGCTCAGTTGTGATGAAGTGGTGACCATCACGGGTCATCCTGTTGGCGGCGTGTGCCCGTTTGGGCTGGAAAATCCGCTCGCGATTTATTGCGATATTTCACTGAAACAATATGCTGAAGTGCTGCCAGCCGCGGGTGCAATTCACAGTGCCGTGCGTATTTCACCAGACAGAATGGCAGAACTGACGTCCGCAAAATGGGTGGATGTTTGCATCTGAATGAGGCGCCAGAGCCTGTCTGGCGCACAGATATCAGCTTATAAAAATGTCGGCTGGCTTAATACTGATGTTCGCGGATCCCGGGCCGGGAGATGAGTCAGAATATCTGCCGCATCAAGCAGCCCCACGTCAGAATTGACCCCAAGCTTCACCATCGCATTAAACTTGTGCGCCCGGATGGTCTTAATATTGCGCTCAAGCTGCGCGGCGATTTCAGGAATAGAAAACCCGCAGGACATATACCGCAAAATCGCCCGCTCCGTTGGACTTAACATCCTGTTTTGACTCTTGTACCAGTGGTTGAGCATATTGTCATTGATGTGCAGCGTTTCACTCAGCAACACCAGCAGTTCCTCCTGCAGGCGGTCGAGCGACACCGATTTACTGACGACACCGTGAAGGCGTGAAGGGGAAAGATGGCTGATTAACCGCGCTTCCATTTCATCTGCCGCCAGGATGATGCGCTGAATATGATTATGCGTAAACGCGAGATCCCGCAGGGATGCCAGGCAGTTTCGACGCTCTTCTCGCGCATCAGAAAGTGAATAGATCAGCGAGAAAAAAGAGACATGAGGAAGCGCCTTCTTAAAGCTGTCAAATTCACTGAACATGTGCAGTTGATAATGGCTGAGCGTGGGCAGTGCAAACAGGTGCTCCAGCCCGACGGCACTCATCGCGCAATTTTCGATGACGGCAATATGTCTTGTTGAACCGGTTTTATCCATTCCTCGAACTCTCCATAGGCTGACATTAAACTCAGCTCTCTCAATCCCTGAGTACTGTTGATCCAGGCGTACAGATCGGCATTACTCCGTAATGACAACCGTCGCATCGCACTGTTTTTCTGTGCACTGATCGTTTTATTGCTCTTCTTGAGCAAAGTGGCAATTTGGTTAATCCCCCAGCCCTTGCCTAACAGACGCAATACCTTGCGTTCAGAGTGGGTGAGCGCAATGACGCGGTCGTCTTCATCATCGTTACAGGCAGGTTCGGGCGTTAATAACGTCTGGCTTATCCGCTCTGCCCGTTCACTGCCTGCACGGATGGCGTTAATTACGCCTTCTATCGGCTCCATATCAGAAAGCAACGTGCTTTCCGGACGCATAAGCAGCTCAACGGCAATAGGATAAAGCGGCCGGGAGACTAAAAAAATCCAGTGAATATCCCGATATTGATTTAATAAACCGTAATATTCTTCGAGCGTGCCCCGGGGATTCCTGTATTCACCTGAAATATCAGCGATAATGACGTCTGCACGCCGTAACTGCAGCAGGGTTAATTCCTGCAGCGAACGGCAAAACGTTAAATCAAAATCGGCAAAATGGCGTGTCATTACGCCCCCCAACCCGTTTTGCATTACGGGTATCCTGCTAATGACGACGCCATGTTTACCATTCAATGACGACATAGACCCTCCGTGTCCATTTTCATATGATGAGTAACGTTAAAACGCATCAAGGTATAAGTGTATTCGTCCCTGAGTGTAAAACTGATTAATACAAGCAGAAGATGAGATGTGTGCTTCATTTAAGAAATGCCTAAAACAGCGGTAATATCTCACAAAGCACAGATAAATTTAATTATAAAGGCCTTAAAATAATTAAAATATAAACTTAGTAAAACTAAATATAAATATCTTATATTTCTCAATTAATAATTCATCATATTTATGGCCCAAAACCGCATCCCGCCGCCAGACAGCCCGCAACTGTTTGCATAAATCTTGATCTGACCCACAGCTAGAGGCACTGCAGTTTGTGCTAAAAGTAAGCATGACGGGCCATCAGGCAAGCTATTCACCTTCTCTTCAGGACATGACATGCAGGCAGATCGATCAACGCAGCGTGCCATCACGCGGCTCTGTATTCAGTGCGGTCTTTTTCTGCTCCAGCACGGGGCGGAAAGCGCGCTGGTCGAGGAACTCTCCACCCGGTTGGGGCTGGCGCTGGGTATGGACAGCGTTGAGAGCGCCATTTCATCCAATGCTATCGTATTGACCACCATAAAAGACGGTCAGTGCCTGACCTCCACCCGCAAAAACCACGACCGCGGCATCAATATGCACGTTGTAACCGAGGTCCAGCATATTGTCATTCTTGCTGAGCATAAGCTTCTCGACCTGCACGACATTGAAAAACGGTTCAACCAGATTAAGCCCTTACGTTATCCCCGCTGGCTGGTGGTGTTAATGGTCGGGCTGTCCTGCGCCTGTTTTTGTAAGCTCAACAAAGGCGGTTGGGACGGCGCGATCATCACCTTTTTCGCCAGCAGCATCGCCATGTACGTGCGCCAGCTCCTGACGCACCGCCAACTCCACCCGCAAATTAACTTCTGCATTACCGCTTTTGTCGCCACTACGGTTTCTGGCCTGCTGCTTCGTCTGCCGCAGTTTGCCAACACGCCGACGATTGCCATGGCGGCCAGCGTGCTTCTGCTGGTGCCCGGCTTCCCGTTGATTAACGCCGTAGCCGATATGTTTAAGGGTCACATCAATACCGGTCTGGCACGCTGGGCGATTGCCAGCCTGCTGACGCTTGCAACCTGCATTGGTGTGGTAATGGCCATGACACTCTGGGGGTTACGCGGATGGGCGTGATCGATTTTCTGCTGGCGCTGGCGCAGGATATGCTGCTGGCCGCGATCCCTGCCGTCGGTTTTGCGATGGTCTTTAACGTTCCGCAACGCGCGTTACCGTGGTGCGCGCTGTTGGGTGCTATTGGTCATGGCTCGCGAATGGTGATGATGACGGCGGGATTCAACATTGAATGGTCAACATTTATGGCCTCAATGCTGGTCGGTAGCATCGGAATTCAGTGGTCGCGCTGGTATCTGGCGCATCCCAAGGTGTTCACCGTCGCCGCCGTTATCCCGATGTTCCCCGGGATATCTGCCTATACGGCCATGATTTCCGCGGTGAAAATCAGCCATTTCGGCTACACCGAACCGCAAATGATCCTCCTTCTGAGCAACTTTCTTAAGGCTTCGTCCATTGTCGGTGCGCTCTCTATCGGACTGTCGATCCCCGGACTGTGGCTGTACCGCAAACGTCCACGGGTTTGAGATTTGTGTTATTACGCTGCCGTGAGGATAATCACTCCCATCCGTTTGGTGACGATAAGGAAAGGATGTGGCTAACCCAGGCAGCGAACTCCCCGAGCACAATGAAGAATCCAGCCTGAAAGAGAAAATCTTTCAGAGCGCTATCACGCTGTTTGCCGAATACGGGTTGAACGGTGCCCGCATGGAACAAATTGCGGAGAAAGCCGGCACCACCAAACGCATGGTTGTTTACCACTTCAAAAACAAAGAGAACCTGTATCTTCTCGTGCTGGAGTATGTTTACACCCAGATCCGCGCCAGTGAACAGGCGCTCAGCCTGGCGGGAATGCCCCCTGTCGAAGCGCTGGTTCATCTGGTTGAAGCCACCTTTGACTACCATGCCGACCACCCGGATTACATCCGCATTATCTGCATGGAAAACATGCAGCGTGGCCGTTTTATGCAGCAGTCCAGCTACCTCCGCCAGGTCAACCGCAGCGCACTTGATCTGCTGGAAGCGATCCTCCGTCGCGGGAAAGAAAAGCAGTTGTTCAATCAGACGGTTGAAGCCCGCGATCTGCATCGTTTGATCAGCAGTTTCAGCTTCCACTACGTTGCCAACAGCTACACCTTCACCCTGCTGTTTGAAGAAGGTGCGGACGAACAGGCACAGCGCCAGCACTACCGCAAAATGGCCGTTCAGGTGGCGCTCCGTTATACTTGTCCATAAAATAGCTTGCAATTAAATCGCACGCTATCTATATTCATCTCATGAACGCGAAAACGAACGACACGACCGCTGCGCTCCTGCTGGATAACCAGCTCTGCTTTGCTCTCTATTCAGCAAATCTGGCGCTGAACAAGCTGTACCGGCAACTGCTGGCACCGCTGAACCTGACTTACCCGCAATACCTGGTGATGCTGGTGCTGTGGGAGCAGGATGATATTACGGTGTCGGACATCGGTGAACGGTTGTTCCTTGACTCTGCCACGCTGACGCCGCTGTTGAAGCGTCTGGAAAGCGCGGGGCTGATAAACCGCCACCGCTCACGTAAAGACGAGCGTCAGGTCGCCGTCACCCTGAGCGATGCGGGACGTCATCTCCAGCAGCAGGCTTCCGGGATCCCCCATGCAGTGGGATGCGCCGCCCAGTGTGATACTGAGACCATGCTGTCACTTAAGCAGCAGCTGGAACGTTTGCGACAACAGATCCAACGCGCGTAAGGCTATACTTTACGCGTATTTATTTACCCATATATATCGCACGCTATTTAATAGCGCACATTAATGTAAGATGAGGAATCTGCCATGTCTTTAGAAAAAGTTGTCTACACTGCCAAAGCAAAAGCAACCGGGGGCCGTGATGGCCGTGCGACCTCTTCCGACGGCGTACTGGACGTTAAACTCGGCGTGCCAAAAGAGATGGGCGGCATGGGCGGTGACGTCACCAACCCTGAGCAGCTGTTTGCTGCCGGCTACTCTGCCTGCTTCCTGGGTGCCATGAAGTTTGTAGCCGCTCGCGACAAATTTACCCTGCCGAAAGAGGCCTTTATTGAAGGCGAAGTGGGGATTGGGCCGCTGCCAACCGGTTTTGGTATCGAAGCAAAACTGAACATCCACGTTGAAGGTATGGATCCTGCAGAAGCCAAAAAACTGGTCGATGCAGCACACATTGTGTGTCCGTACTCTAACGCGACCCGCGGTAACATCGACGTAACGCTGAACATTATCGCCTGATAACTGCCTGATGGCGTTACGCTTATCAGGCCAGCCGTTGTCGCCCCGGCAGGCATCGCGCCGCCGGGGAAAACCCCTCCTTCCCTTCCCGCTCTCTGTGCTACCATAAGCCCATATCACGCCCGTAGTTATCAGTAGAGTAAGCGTTATGTCCTCCAGAATTCTGACCACCAGCATTGCTGGTATTGATGCCTTTATGCGCGATCCCCGCGGTGTGCTGACCCACGCCGAAGGCGGCACGGTTGCGGTATTTGCTGACAACGCTCCGGCGTTTTATGCCATCACACCGGAACGTCTGGCACAGCTTCTGGAGATTGAAGCGCAGTTGTCCCGCCCGGCGAGCGACGTAACCCTCGATAACCAGTTCTTTGACGAGCCGGTTAACGTCCCCATGGCCGTTCCCATGGGAAAATTTGCCCTGTATGCGGGCTGGCAACCTGATGCTGATTTTCAACGGCAGGCGGCATTGTGGGGCATAGCGTTAACGCAACCGGCTACCCCCGAAGAGCTGGCCGCGTTTACCGCCTGGTGGCAGGCGGAAGGCAAAGTATTCACCCATATTCAGTGGCAACAGAAGCTCGCGCGTCATCTGCAAATTAATCGCGCCAGCAATAACGGCCAGCCAAAACGTGATATCAACGCGTTTTCCGAACCGGATAAACAGATCCCTAATGGATTCCGAGGTGCGAAATGAAGAACGTCGGCGACCTGATGAAACGTCTGCAAAAGATGATGCCAGCCAACGTGAAGCCCGCCTTCACGACGGGTGAAGAACTCCTGGCGTGGCAAAAAGAGCAGGGTAAGATCCGCGCCGCCGCGCTGGCCCGCGAAAACCGGGCGATGAAAATGCAGCGCACCTTTAACCGTTCCGGTATTCGCCCCCTGCACCAGAACTGCTCGTTTGATAACTATAAAATTGAGACCAACGGGCAGATGAATGCACTCGCTGCCGCGCGTCAGTACGTGGATGAATTCGACGGCAATATCGCCAGCTTCATTTTTAGCGGCAAGCCTGGCACGGGGAAAAACCACCTGGCGGCCGCTATCTGTAACGAGCTGCTGCTGCGCGGGAAATCGGTGCTGATCATCACCGTGGCCGATATCATGTCCGCCATGAAAGATACCTTCAGCAACCGCGAAACCAGCGAAGAGCAACTGCTTAACGACCTGAGTAATGTCGATTTACTGGTTATTGATGAGATTGGCGTCCAGACCGAATCCCGCTATGAAAAAGTGATCATTAACCAGATTGTCGATCGCCGCTCTTCCTCCAAACGCCCCACCGGCATGCTGACTAACCATAACATCGACGAAATGACCCGCTTGCTGGGCGAACGCGTCATGGATCGCATGAAGCTCGGGAACAGTCTGTATGTCATCTTCGACTGGGAAAGTTACCGCAGCCGTGTCACCGGTAAAGAGTATTAAGATATTTCCAGGAAAGACCGGTGGCCCGGAGGTATATAATGACTCCACTTTCGCCCCAAAACGGACCTTTTTTGAGTAAGCCATTATGAAAAAACAGTTTCTTTTCAGCACCGTATTAGGCGCCCTGCTGGTTACCGGCGCGGCACAGGCCGCATCCTGGCAGGATTCGCTGTCCAGCGCAGCGAGCGAACTGACCAAAGAGAGCAGCAGCACCCAGGGCGGGCTGTCAGCCTCTTCCCTTACCGGCCTGCTGGGTAACAGCACTCAGAGCCTGAGCGCAGGCACAATGAACAATGCCGCGGGGATTCTGGAATATTGCGCGAAGCAAAAACTGGCCTCCGTGACCGACGCGCAAAACGTGAAAAATCAGGTGCTGGGCAAACTCGGTCTGGATACACAGGAGCAGAAACAGGACACCAACTATATGGATGGTATTCAGGGCCTGCTGAATGCGCAAAACGGTCAACAGCTCAACCTGAGCACCATCGGCAACTCCTCGCTGGCGAAACAGGTGAAAACCAAAGCCTGCGATCTGGTGCTGAAACAAGGCGTTAATTTCATCTCCTGATCCCCGCCTGTATTGCCATTACACGCCGCGTTTAAGACGTTACTCTTTTAACGCGGCGTTAAAGCCGTCTTTTTCCTGCCTGCCACCGTCTGAGCGTCCGTATGTCAGGATGCGACCCCCTTCAAAAAAACGATTTTCTAAACCAAATCCTAACAACAGCACACTTTCGTGACACTAAAATTGCAGCTACACGACAACGCAATTACATTGTATAACCCAAAAAATAATCAGTTAGCCAGCTAAGCGCCTGGCGTCATGAGGATAGACTGTTGTCAGAGTTAATGTCCCTTGTCCTTTTTCTGGCCTCTGTCGGCGTTTACGCCTGCAAAGCGGGCCGTAACACCTGGTGGTTTATCGCCACGCTGGTGGTGCTCGGCATTTTTATTATTTTAAACATTACCTTATACGCCAGCGATTACTTTACCGGTGACGGCATTAACGATGCGGTGCTCTACACGCTGACGAATAGCCTGACGGGCGCGGGCGTGGGTAAATACATTCTTCCCGGGCTTGGGCTGATTGCGGCGCTGGTGATTATTTTTGGTGCCCTGGCCTGGGTGCTGCGCCGCCGTCGACATCTTCCGCATCATGGCGGCTATAGCCTGCTGGCACTCTGTCTGGCGCTGGCGTCCGTGGATGCCAGCCCGGCGTTTCATCAGATAACCGAGCTGGTAAAGTCACAGTCGCGCGACGGCGACCCGGATTTCATGGCCTGGTATAAAGAGCCGTCCAAAAAAATAGCCAACCCGAAGCTTAACCTGGTGTATATCTACGGCGAGAGTCTGGAACGCACCTGGTTTGATAACAATGCCTTCCCGAACCTGACGCCGGAGCTGGGCGCGCTAAAAAACGAAAGCCTTGATTTCAGCCATACCGCGCAGCTGCCCGGTACGGATTACACCATCGCCGGGATGGTTGCCTCGCAGTGCGGTATCCCGCTCTTCGCCCCCTTTGAGGGTAATGCCTCGGCCTCAATGTCGAGCTTCTTCCCGCAGAACGTTTGCCTCGGCGATATCCTGAAAAACTCCGGCTACGAAAACTACTTCGTACAGGGGGCTAACCTGCGCTTTGCCGGAAAAGATGTGTTCCTGAAATCCCACGGTTTTGACCATCTGTATGGCTCAGAAGAGTTAAAAACGACCGTTGCCGACCCGCATTACCGCAACGACTGGGGCTTTTACGACGACACGGTACTGGACGAAACCTGGAAAAAGTTCGAGGAACTGTCCCGCGCCGGCAAGCGTTTCTCCCTCTTTGCCCTGACGGTAGATACTCACCATCCGGACGGGTTTGTCTCGCGCACCTGTAAGCGCAAACGCTATGAGATTGACGGCAAAAACAACACATCGTTCAGCGCGGTAACCTGCAGCCAGGAGCATATCGCCGCCCTGGTCGAGAAAATCAAAGCCTCGCCGTATTTTAAAAACACGGTCATCGTCGTCTCATCTGACCATCTGGCGATGAAAAACAGCGCCTGGGATCAGCTCAGCAAACAGGATCGCAGCAATCTGTTCTTCATTCTGCGCGGCGACCAGCCACAACAGGACGTGATCGCCACCAAACGCAACTCCATGGATAACGGCGCAACCGTGCTGGACATTCTGGGCGGGGATAACTTTATTGGCCTTGGCCGCAGTACGCTCTCGGGGCAGTCACTGTCGGAAGTGTTCCTCAACATGAAGGAGAAAATCCTTGCGTGGAAGCCGGACATCATCCGCCTGTGGAACTTCCCGAAAGAGATGAAAGACTTCACCATCGATCAGGATAAAAACACGATTGCCTTCTCCGGCAGCCATTTCCGTCTGCCGCTGCTGCTGCGCGTGTCGGATACGCGCGTCGAACCGCTGCCGGAAAGCGAATACTCTGCGCCGCTGCGTTTCCAACTGGCCGACTTCGCCCCTCGCGATAATTTTGTCTGGGTCGACAGGTGCTACAAAATGGGCCAGCTCTGGTCCCAGCCACTGGCTCTCTCAACCGACTGGTGCGTTTCTCAGGGACAGCTTGGCGGGGAGCAAACCGTGCAGCATGTCGATAAAGCGCAATGGAAAGGCAAAACCGCATTCAACGATACGGTCATCGATACCGCGCGCTATCAGCGAAATGTCGACATGCTGAAAATCGTGGATAACGATATTCGCTATAAAGCAGACAGCTTTATCTTCAACGTGGCCGGGGCACCGGAAGAGGTCAAACAGTTCAGCGGCATCTCGCGTCCGGAATCCTGGGGGCGCTGGTCTAATGCGCAGCTGGGCAGTGAAGTGAAGATTGAGTACGCACATCCTCTGCCGGAAAAATTCGACCTGGTGATCACCGCCCGGGCCTATGGTCCAAACGCGAACCGTCCCATCCCGGTGCGTGTGGGCGATAAAGAGCAAACGCTGACGCTGGGAAATGACGTCACCACCACCACGCTGCATTTTGATAATCCTTCCCGCAGCAATACGCTGGTGATTGTTCCGCCGGACCCGCAGCCGACGAATGAGGGAAATATTCTTGGCCATTCACCGCGCGAGCTCGGCATCGGGATGGTAGAGATTAAAATTGTCAGTAAAGAGAGCTGATCCCTTCTGCGCCCGGCGTTCTGTCGGGTGCTTTATGTAAATATATAATCCTATAAAACCATTAAAAATAAGACAGAGACACCATATATCTCTCATTTCTATTTATAAATTCACCAGAAAGAAATCATATCCCAGAATGTGTAACTTCTTACACCCTGAGAGAGTTACCCACTTTTTATCATGCTAACCGGCAATACGTTCGAATCCACCCTGGCACAGCGCAGCGGAGTACGACCAGCGCTATCAGGGGAACAAACCCTGATGCCGCAGACACTGAATGCCGACTATAAGGTCATCGTTTTAAGCGGCAATACCTTCTTGTGGCTGGGCCTGAAGACGTTCATCTCGCAGAGTGTGGACCCCTGCCCTGAAATTTTCTGGATTAACGACATGAGCCCTGAGGGGATCCTGCCCCTGCGGCAACTGATGTTGAATATCCGCGTCAAAAAAGGGTGGCTGGTATTCACCGATGCGTCCCGCGTCAACGATATTAAAATCATTCTGGGGGGTGAGCGTGTCCACGTGGTGGCGGGAAACCTGTCACTCGCGCAGCTCAGCCGCTGTTTTCAGAACACGCCGTTCGCAAGCGTAAAAAACGCCACGCTCACCTGCCAGGAGCTTCGGGTTTGCATGCTGTTCCGCAACGGGTTCAGCCCGGTTCGCATCGCGCAGATCCTGAATAAATCCCCGAAAACGATCTACACCCACAAGCGTAACGCGATGAACAAATTTCACTGCCAGAACCTGGCGGAATTCCATCGCAAACTCTTCCTGCTCGACTACCCGGCATCGTGTTTGTCACTGCACGGCTAATCACGTCGGGAAATAAGATCATGCGGCGTCATCTTCCCTGTCTCATTCTCTGGCTGTTGATGCTGGCGCTGCTGTCTCGCTATGCCCTTCCCGCCACGTTGGGATGACGTGGTAATCCGACTGCACGAGTAAATTGCTTTAAATCTTGTCTGGATCAATGTTATCGGTAACAATGGCGCTAAAATAGCCAGCGTGTTATGTCCGACAAGGCACAGCCTTATCTTCTTTTTTGTTATTTTTTCTGTATTACAATAACTTATGAAATACCTGCTTGCTGACGCCATCGTCTATAACGACGAAGACGGTTCTGTTTCTCTTATCAATGCACCCGATCTGGACAGACAAATCCTCACCTGTACCGCCAACGCCATCATGAAGCTGCTGGTTCAGCATCACGGAAACGTCGTCGAACGTGACACCTTTCTGAGTGATGTCTGGGATCAACGTGGGCTCCAGGGGTCCAACAATTCGTTAAATCAATACATCAGTATTGTGCGCAAAATGCTGTCGAGCCTGCTGCCCGACACCCTGTTTATCGTCACCGTGCCGAAAACGGGCTTTATGCTCAGTGCTGATATCGCGGTAACGCCCCTGGAGGACGATTTTCCCGTCGTGGAGTCGGTCCCGGCCTCCCGACGCATTCAGCCAGAATGGCTATTCTGCGGTGTACTTACGCTGATGGTCGTGGCGCTGTGCATCGGCGCCTGTTTGACGAAACAGGCGCACCAGTACAGTGACACTCATCTGCTCACCCACATTGGCACCTGTCCGGTCTACACCTTCGCCCCGCTGGCAGATGTGTTTCACACTAAGGCCATGGCGCTGGCGCAGACGCTTCAGCGCGAAGGTAATCTGCCCTGCCTGAAAAACTCTATTTTCTATATGCACATCCAGAGAACACTTTTCTACGGCCACGAAGGGCGGCTGGTCCTTTCCCAGTGTTCTCTCACGGACGGTAAAGCCAGCGCCTGCCGAACGCTTTACTTTTACGAGTGGTGATATGAAACAAAAAAAAGTGTGGCTTATTCTGGCGCTCAATCTGTTGCTGATTGGCGTGACGCTGGCGTGGTACGTCTACACGCCTCCGCTGTCCGGAACCTGTGCAGGAAACCTGACATTTTCAGCCCGACATGACGATCATGATTTCTCCTTTGAAGGGGAGGTTACGCTGCGCTTTCAGCCCGACAACACAGGGTACCTTACGCTTAACGGCGACGTGGTTAACGAGCCACACCACTGGGATGTTTCCCGCCAGAAGATGTTTACGTGGCGGCACGTTGAGGGTTCACTCTATGAAATATTCATACAAAGCGTGGCGCGCTTTAGCCATGACACCCTGCCACCGGGGGTCTTTGAAAAGTACGTCGCCGGCCTGACGCCGGGGAACAAAAGACTCCTGAAGATTGAACGCACGCCGGAAGACGCGCTGGTGATCAGCAATTTCTATGCGCCGGTCCTGATTTGTTCAGAATAGGCGCGGCTGGTCGGGGTATACTTTCCGCCATGAACATTCTCTTTCGACCGACGACGCCCAAAGATGTTGCAGCCCTGCCCGCTATCGAGCGCGCGGCAGGCGAGCGTTTTCGGGACGTCCCGGAACTGGCCTGGCTTGCAGACGGCGACGTCATTTGCGCGGAACATCATCTTGATTACGCGAACCGCGGGTTAAGCTGGCTGGCGCTGGCAAACGACCTGCCCGTCGGGTTTATCCTTGCAGAAGCCCATCCGTCATCGCTGTTTATTGTCGAACTCTCGGTTCATCGGGAGTGGCAGGGAAGAGGAATAGGTCGGCGACTTATCGCCTGCGTCGCAGACCATGCCCGCACGCTGGGGCTGACATCGCTGACGCTGACCACCTTTTGCGAGGTGCCGTGGAATGCGCCGTTTTATGCGCGACTCGGGTTTGAAACGGTGACGATGCTAACGCCTGAACTGCGTCAGAAAAGAGAGGAAGAAGCGGCGCACGGTTTCGTGTATGACTCCCGCTGTGCCATGCGCCTGCCTCTGTGATATCGGCCTGCAAAACGCCCCATTACAGGCCGGGTCAGGCGTAGCCGCCCCCCGGCACTGTGGCAGGATTAAAACGTTTCCCAGTTTTCGCCCGCATCGGTAGTCGCGGCTTTACGCGCCATCATAGGGGCCGCAGCGGTTTTCGCTGAAGCCTGCTCGCGGGCTTTCATCTGCTCCTGCTGAATGCGGAACACGGCCACGGCCTGAGTCAGACGGCTCGCCTGCTCTTCCAGCGCCGCTGCCGCCGCGGCAGACTCTTCCACCAGCGAGGCGTTCTGCTGGGTCACGCGATCCATCTCAGCCACCGCCAGACCCACCTGATCGATACCGCGGCTCTGCTCATCAGACGCAGAGGCGATTTCGCCCATGATGTCCGTCACGCGGGTTACCGCATTAACGATTTCACCCATGGTTTCGCCGGCGCTTTCGACCAGGGTAGACCCGACTTCCACGCGGCCAACAGAGTCTTCAATCAGACTCTTGATCTCACGTGCTGCCTGGGCGCTGCGCTGTGCCAGGTTACGGACTTCACCCGCAACAACGGCAAATCCGCGGCCCTGCTCGCCCGCACGTGCCGCTTCTACTGCAGCGTTCAGTGCCAGGATGTTGGTCTGGAACGCAATGCCGTCGATCACGCTGATAATGTCGGCAATTTTCTGCGAACTGCCCGCGATGTCACGCATGGTTTGCACCACGTTATCCACCACTTTACCGCCCTTCTGCGCGGTTTCAGACGCGCTCAGCGCCAGGTTGCTCGCCTGACGGGCGTTCTCGGCGTTCTGCTTAACGGTCGCCGTCAGTTGCTCCATGCTGGCAGCGGTCTCTTCGAGGGATGCGGCCTGCTGTTCCGTACGGGAAGAGAGATCGTTGTTACCCATCGCGATTTCGCTCGCGCCACTGTAGATGGCGTTAGCACCGTTACGCACATCGCCAACGGTACGGACCAGCTCGCCCTGCATATGACGCAGCGAGTCGGCCAGTTCACCCATCTCGTTAGCGCCCTGCACCTCAATGCGCTTCACCAGATCGCCGCTGGCGATATGACGAATGTTGTCGATAAGACGGGTAAGTGGCGAAATCAGCGCCTGCTTGATACCCAGCCACACGGCCACGATCACCACCAGCACCGCAATCAGTACGCTAATCAGCACCCAGATTGCCTGGCTGTAGGAGCTATTGCTGTTTTCCACCGCCATCTGATACAGCTTGTCGTTCTGCTGCAGATAGTTCACGTACTGCTTCTCAAAACCATCCTGATAGCTCTGGGTAGGTTGATCGAAGAAGGCGTTGATTTTGCCCGCGCCCAGCAGCTGGATCAGCTCCGCCAGTGCACCGTGGTAGATATCGTAGTTACGTTTGATCTCCGTCGCGTCGGCGTCGTTTTGACGCGGATCGCGTGGCAGGGCTTCGTATTCAGCCCAGTTTTTTTCTGCCTGTTTCAGAGAAGCCGCCGCAATTTGCATCAGATCGTTCACGGTCGCGCCGCTGCCGATATTGCTCTGATCCATCATGTAGCGGATACCCGCACGGTTCAGGGTATTACGGGTTTGCAGCAGGGCAACCCAGCTGGCGTTCAGCGTGGACTGTTGCTGGCGAATGGTTTGCAGGACGGTGAAATTCTCTTTGTCATGCTTGAGGGCATTGAAGAAAAGACCACCGGATGTGAGTTGTAAAAGGCCAAATATCGCTAATACCAGCATTAAGCTGGTGACAATCTTGATACGGTTTAACATGTTTTCGCTTTCCATCAGACAGATAACAGGATTTTCGGCCTGGAAAGGGAAAACTTTACGAAAATCATCCTTAAATTTGTGGTTTTTACTCTTCTTCGCGCGCTGTGATATGCCGGTTCCCCAGTTCAATAAACTCTTCCAGCAGCGCTGTCAGCTGTTGCATCTTCGCCGGCGTATATTCGGCCTCGATTTGCTGATACGCCTCTTCCACCTGCGCCTGGGCACGCTCGTATAGCCTGTTCCCCTCTTTGGTCAGCGATACGTACAGCTTGCGCTGATCGTTTACGGGCTTAAGGCGCAGCACCAGACCGTCACGCTCCATGCGCGTCAGAATGCCCGTCAGGCTGGGACGCAAGATACAGGTGCGAAACGCCAGATCGTGAAAATCCATCGACGGATGTTCGGCCAGCACGCGCACGATGCGCCACTGCTGCTCGGTCAGGTTATGCCGTTTCACAATCGGGCGGAAGTAAGACATCGCCGCTTCCCGCGCCTGTAACAGGGCGATAGTTAATGAATCATGCATAGCCTCTCCCGGTAATCATTAACACATGAACAATTCAGTTCTGCTGGTTTTACAAACAACGCGTTTTACGACAAAAAGTCTAACAGAAACAAGCCTGATTTATTAATGCAATGATAAATATAGCCTTTAATCTCTTTATGTAAATTTATTGTTATTCATATCACAAATTATTCACTTCTGGTTGCGAAATAAACAGCAAAGGCATACAACCAGATCATTAACATATTAATGAAATCACAGACCGGACGTCCGGCCTGAGGAGTAAGTGAATGAAAGGTACTGTTTTTGCCGTAGCGCTGAACCACCAGAGCCAGCGCGATGCCTGGCGCGACGCGTTTGAAAAAGCCCCCTACAACACGCCGCCAAAAACCGCCGTGTGGTTTATCAAACCGCATAACACCGTGATCCGCACGGGCGACCCCATTCCCTTCCCGCCGGGAGAAACCGTGTTAAGCGGTGCCACGGTAGCACTGGTTGTGGGTAAAACGGCGCGTAACGTTCCCGTGGACGAGGCGGCGGACTACATCGCCGGTTACGCGCTTGCCAACGAGGTGAGCCTGCCGGAAGAGAGTTTTTATCGCCCGGCGATCAAGGCCAAATGCCGCGACGGCTTTTGTCCGCTGGGAGAGCTGGCCGCCGTCGACCACGTTGATAACCTGACCATCGTCACCGAAATTAACGGCCGGGAAGCGGATCACTGGAACACCGCTGACCTGCAGCGCAATGCCGCCGAACTGCTGAGCGCCCTGAGCGAGTTCGCCACCCTCAGTCCGGGCGATGCCATTCTGCTCGGCACCCCACACTCGCGCGTCCCGCTGCAGCCGGGCGATCGCGTACGCATTCTGGCGAAAGGCTTCCCGTCCCTGGAAAACCCGGTGGTTGATGAACGCGAGGTCGCCCATGCGCAAGGCCCACATCCTCACGCCACGCTGTTCGCGCTTGGTCTGAACTACGCCGATCACGCCAGTGAGCTGGCGTTTACGCCGCCAACGGAACCGCTGGTGTTTATCAAAGCCCCCAACACCGTGACCGGCGATAACCAGACCTCGGTCCGTCCGAACAACATTGAGTACATGCACTACGAGGCGGAGCTGGTGGTGGTCATCGGCAAAACGGCGCACAAGGTCAGTGAGCGCGAGGCGATGGACTATGTCGCGGGCTATACCGTCTGCAACGATTACGCCATCCGTGACTACCTGGAAAACTACTACCGTCCGAACCTGCGGGTGAAAAGCCGCGACGGGTTGACCCCCCTCAGCCCGCATATCGTGCCGAAAGAGGCCATTCCCGACCCGCATAACTTAACCCTGCGTACCTTCGTGAACGGGGAATTGCGCCAGCAAGGCACCACTGCCGATCTGATCTTCAGCATCCCGTTCCTGATTGCCTATCTCAGCGAATTTATGACCCTGCAGCCCGGCGACATGATTGCCACCGGCACGCCAAAGGGTCTGTCTGACGTACAGCCAGGCGACGAAGTGGTCGTGGAAGTGGAGGGCGTGGGCCGCCTGGTGAACCGCATTGTCAGTGAGGAGACTGCAAAATGAAAAAAATAAACCATTGGATTAACGGTAAAAACGTCGCAGGAAGTGATTACTTCCACACCACTAACCCGGCCACCGGAGAGGTGCTGGCGGAGGTCGCGTCCGGCGGTGAAGCTGAAATTCATCAGGCCGTGGCGGCGGCCAAAGAGGCATTCCCGACGTGGGCTAACCTGCCGATGAAAGAGCGCGCACGCCTGATGCGTCGCCTCGGAGATCTTATCGATCAACACGTTCCGGAGATTGCGGCCCTCGAGACCGCCGACACCGGCCTGCCGATCCACCAGACCAAAAACGTGCTTATACCACGCGCGTCGCACAACTTCGAGTTCTTCGCCGAAGTGTGCCAGCAGATGAACGGTAAAACCTACCCGGTCGACGACAAGATGCTCAACTACACCCTGGTGCAGCCGGTGGGAGTCTGCGCGCTGGTGTCGCCGTGGAACGTGCCGTTTATGACCGCCACCTGGAAGGTTGCGCCGTGCCTGGCGCTGGGCAACACCGCGGTGCTGAAGATGTCTGAACTCTCCCCGCTGACCGCCGACCGTCTGGGCGAGCTGGCGCTGGAGGCCGGTATTCCGGCGGGCGTGCTGAACGTGGTGCAGGGCTATGGCGCAACGGCGGGCGATGCGCTGGTACGTCATCACGACGTGCGCGCCGTCTCCTTTACCGGCGGCACCGCCACCGGGCGCAACATCATGAAAAACGCCGGACTGAAGAAATACTCCATGGAGCTGGGAGGGAAATCTCCGGTGCTGATTTTTGAAGATGCGGATATCGAACGTGCGCTGGACGCCGCCCTGTTCACCATCTTCTCCATCAACGGCGAGCGTTGCACTGCTGGCTCACGCATTTTCATTCAGCAGAGCATCTACCCGGAATTCGTCAGGCGCTTTGCCGAGCGCGCGAACCGTCTGCGCGTGGGTGACCCGACCGATCCGAACACTCAGGTTGGCGCGCTGATCAGCCAGCAGCACTGGGAAAAAGTCTCCGGCTATATCCGTCTTGGCATTGAAGAAGGTGCGACCCTGCTGGCGGGCGGCCCTGACAAACCCACCGATCTCCCTGCTCACCTGAAAAACGGCAACTTCCTGCGCCCGACCGTGCTGGCAGACGTCGACAACCGGATGCGCGTGGCCCAGGAAGAGATCTTCGGGCCGGTTGCCTGCCTGCTGCCGTTTAAGGACGAAGCCGAAGGGCTGCGTCTGGCTAACGACGTAGAGTACGGCCTGGCGTCATACATCTGGACCCAGGACGTCAGCAAAGTGCTGCGCCTGGCGCGCAATATCGAAGCCGGAATGGTGTTTGTAAACACCCAGAACGTGCGCGACCTGCGTCAGCCGTTTGGCGGCGTGAAGGCTTCCGGTACCGGGCGCGAAGGGGGCGAATACAGCTTCGAGGTGTTCGCTGAAATGAAAAACGTCTGCATCTCCATGGGCGACCATCCGATTCCAAAATGGGGGATCTGAGTATGGGCAAGTTAGCGTTAGCGGCAAAAATTACCCACGTTCCGTCAATGTACCTCTCTGAACTGCCGGGAAAAAACCACGGCTGCCGCCAGTCCGCCATCGACGGACATAAAGAAATCAGCAAGCGCTGTCGGGAGCTGGGCGTCGATACCATCATTGTGTTCGATACCCACTGGCTGGTGAACAGCGCCTACCACATCAACTGCGCGGATCATTTCTCCGGCATCTACACCAGCAACGAGCTGCCGCATTTTATCCGCGACATGACCTACGACTACGACGGTAACCCGGCGCTCGGCCAGCTTATCGCCGACGAAGCGGTGAAACTCGGTGTACGTGCCAAAGCGCACAACATCCCGAGCCTCAAGCTGGAGTACGGCACGCTGGTACCGATGCGCTACATGAACAGCGATAAGCACTTCAAAGTGATCTCTATCGCCGCGTTCTGCACCGTCCACGACTTCGCCGACAGCCGCAGGCTGGGCGAGGCCATCGTCAGCGCGATTCAGAAATATGACGGCACCGTGGCGGTGCTCGCCAGCGGTTCGCTGTCGCACCGTTTTATCGACGACCAGCGCGCCGAAGAGGGAATGAACAGCTACACCCGCGAGTTCGACCGTCAGATGGACGAACGCGTGGTGAAGCTGTGGCGTGAAGGCAAGTTCAGGGAGTTCTGCAGCATGTTGCCGGAATATGCCCACTACTGCTACGGCGAGGGCAACATGCACGACACGGTGATGCTGCTGGGGATGCTCGGCTGGGACACATACGACGGCAAGGTGGAGTTCCTCACCGAGCTGTTCCCCAGCTCCGGCACCGGCCAGGTTAACGCCGTTTTCCCCCTGCCCGCGTCCGCGTAAGGAGCCACCATGCCGCACTTTATTGCTGAATGCACTGACAACATCCGCGAGCAGGCGGACCTGCCAGCACTGTTCGCCAAAGTGAACGACGCGCTTGCCGCCACGGGAATCTTCCCACTCGGCGGTATCCGTAGCCGCGCGCACTGGCTGGACACCTGGCAGATGGCCGACGGTAAGCACGATTACGCCTTTGTGCATATGACGCTGAAGATTGGCGCCGGGCGCAGTCTGGAGAGCCGGGAAGCGGTGGGAAAGGCACTGTTTGAGCTGATTAAAACCCACTTCGCCGACCTGATGGCATCGCGCTATCTGGCGCTCTCTTTTGAAATAGACGAGCTGCACCCGACGCTCAATTACAAACAAAACAACGTGCACGCTTTGTTTAAGTAGCGCCCTTACCGGGCCGACAACGGCTTTGAACGCAAGCCGGGTGAGCAGCACGCCACCCGGCAACAACAGGAAATCGCCATGCTCGATAAACACACCCATACCCTGATCGCCCATCGTCTGCATCAGGCGGAGCAGTCCCGGGAGCAGATCCGCCAGATCTCGCTCGACTACCCGACGATCACCCTTGACGACGCCTACGCCGTACAGCGCGAATGGGTGAGCCTGAAAATCGCCGAAGGTCGCGTGCTGAAAGGTCACAAGATTGGCCTCACCTCCAAAGCGATGCAGGCCAGCTCGCAGATTAGCGAGCCGGACTACGGTGCTCTGCTCGACGACATGTTCTTCCACGACGGCGGCGATATCCCTGCCGACCGCTTTATCGTCCCGCGCATCGAAGTGGAGCTGGCCTTCGTGCTGGCAAAACCCCTGCGCGGCCCAAACTGCACCCTGTTCGACGTCTACAACGCCACGGATTACGTCATCCCCGCGCTGGAGCTGATCGACGCCCGTTGCCACAACATCGATCCCGAGACCCAGCGTCCACGCAAGGTGTTCGATACCATCTCCGATAACGCCGCCAACGCAGGTGTGATCCTTGGCGGTCGCCCGATTAAGCCCGACGAGCTGGATCTGCGCTGGATCTCCGCCCTGCTCTACCGCAACGGCGTCATTGAAGAGACCGGGGTCGCCGCGGGCGTGCTCAACCACCCGGCCAACGGTGTGGCATGGCTTGCTAATAAACTCGCGCCGTACGACGTTCAGCTGGAGCCTGGCCAAATCATCCTCGGCGGTTCGTTTACCCGCCCGGTGCCGGCCAGCAAGGGCGATACCTTCCACGTGGACTACGGCAAGATGGGCTCCATCAGCTGCCGTTTTGTTTAGGAGACCACCATGGAAAACAGATTCAAAGCGGCGCTCAGCGCCGGAAAACCGCAAATCGGCCTCTGGCTGGGGCTGACCAGCAGTTACAGCGCCGAGCTGCTGGCCGGTGCGGGTTTCGACTGGCTGCTGATCGACGCAGAGCACGCGCCCAATAACGTGCAAACCGTCCTGACCCAGCTGCAGGCGATCGCGCCTTACGCCAGCCAGCCGGTGGTACGCCCGTCGTGGAACGATCCGGTCCAGATCAAACAACTGCTGGACGTCGGGGCGCAAACCCTGCTGGTGCCGATGGTACAAAACGCCGATGAAGCCCGGCTGGCGGTGCGCGCCACGCGTTATCCACCGGCGGGGATCCGCGGCGTGGGCAGCGCGCTGGCTCGCGCCTCGCGCTGGAACCGCACGCCTGATTACCTGCAGCGCGCTAACGATGCCATGTGCGTGCTGGTGCAGATTGAAACGCGCGAGGCGCTGAAAAATCTGCCGCACATCCTCGACGTGGAAGGCGTGGACGGAGTGTTTATTGGCCCGGCGGATCTGAGCGCCGACATGGGCTTTGCCGGAAATCCGCAGCACCCGGAAGTCCAGGCCGCCATCGAGAAGGCCATTGCGCAGATCCGTGCGGCAGGCAAAGCGCCCGGCATCCTGATGGCTAGCGAGCCGCTGGCAAAACGCTACCTCGAGCTTGGCGCGCTGTTTGTCGCCGTCGGGGTCGACACCACCCTGCTTGCACGCAGCGCCGAGGCGCTGGCGGCACGTTTTATCGATATCCCGGTTACGTCAGTAAATAACAATAAATCCGTCTACTAAACGTACGATGTGGAGCGCAACATGACGACCTCTACCCTGCAAACCCATGATAATAAAGCTGTAGAACACCGCGTTATTCAGAAGCTGTTTCGTCGTTTGATCGTGTTTCTCTTTATCCTGTTTGTCTTCTCGTTTCTTGACCGCATTAACATCGGCTTTGCCGGGCTGACGATGGGCAAAGATCTGGGCCTCACCTCGACCATGTTTGGCCTGGCCGCCACCCTGTTTTACGTCACCTATGTGATATGTGGGATCCCCAGCAACATCATGCTGGCGAAGGTCGGCGCCCGTCGCTGGATCGCCGGGATCATGGTGGTGTGGGGCATCGCTTCCACCTGCACCATGTTCGCCACCAGCCCGCACACGCTCTATGTGCTGCGCATGCTGGTGGGCATTGCCGAGGCCGGATTCCTGCCGGGGATCCTCGTCTATCTCACCTGGTGGTTCCCTGCCTACCACCGCGCCCGCGCCAATGCGTTGTTTATGATCGCCATGCCGGTGACCATGATGCTCGGCTCGATCCTCTCCGGTTATATTCTGGCCATGGACGGGCTGTGGAACCTGAAAGGCTGGCAATGGCTGTTCCTGCTGGAGGGGCTACCGTCCGTGGTGCTCGGCGTAGTGACGTGGTTCTACCTGAACGACACGCCGGATCAGGCCAGCTGGCTGGATGACGACGAAAAGCAGGCGCTTAAAACAATGATCGCCCGCGAGCAGGAGTCTGCCATCGCCCGCCCCGTCACACCGCGTTCGACGCTGCGCGAAGTGTTTACCCCGGCCGTGCTGCTCTATACCCTGGCCTATTTCTGCCTCACGAACACCCTGAGCGCGATTAATATCTGGACGCCGCAGATCCTGCAGAGCTTCAACACCGGCAGCAGCAACATTGTGATTGGCCTGCTGGCGGCGATCCCGCAGTTTTGCACCATCCTCGGGATGATCTGGTGGAGCCGCCGCTCCGACAGGCTGAAAGAGCGAAAAAAGCACACCATTCTGCCGTATCTCTTTGCGGCGGCAGGATGGTTACTGGCCTCGGCGACCCACCACAGCCTGATCCAGCTGCTTGGCATCATCATGGCCTCAACCGGATCGTTTACCGCCATGGCGATCTTCTGGACCACGCCGGATCGGGTTATTAGCCTGCAGTCGCGGGCGGTCGCACTGGCGGTGATCAATGCCATCGGTAACGTCGGATCCGCCGTCAGCCCGCTGTTGATCGGCATTCTGCGTGACAGCACCGGCAGCTTCAGCTCCGGGTTGTGGTTTGTTGCCGGCTTGCTGGTGGTCGGCGCGCTGGTGCTGACACGTATCCCGATGACGCAGCGGGAGAGCCTTGAGCACGAGCCGGGTATGGCGGCGCAGAAAATCCCGTAAGGAGCGGCTATGTGCCAGAACCCGATCGCGAATATCGACATCAGCAAAGAGTACGACGAAAGTCTGGGAACGGATGATGTTCACTATCAGTCGTTCGCCCGCATGGCGGCCTTTTTTGGCCGCGACATGCAGGCTCACCGTCACGACCAGTATTTTCAGATGCACTTTCTGGATACCGGACAGATCGAACTGCAGCTCGACGATCACCGCTACTCGGTGCAGGCTCCGCTGTTTGTGCTCACCCCCCCGTCGGTACCGCACGCGTTTATTACCGAATCCGACAGCGACGGGCACGTTCTGACGGTGCGCGAGGATCTGATCTGGCCGCTGCTGGAAGTGCTCTACCCCGGCACGCGGGAAGCCTTTGGCCTGCCGGGGATCTGCCTCTCGCTGGCCGATAAGCCGGACGAACTGGCGGCACTGAAGCACTACTGGCCGCTGATTGCCCGGGAATCTACGGAACAACTGCCCGGGCGCGAACACACGTTGGTTCTGTTAGCCCAGGCGGTGTTCACCCTGCTGCTGCGCAACGCGAAGCTCGACGATCATGCCGCCAGCGGCATGCGCGGCGAGCTGAAACTGTTCCAGCGCTTTACCCAGCTGATTGACGTCCATTTTCATGAGCACTGGACGGTACCGGAATATGCCAGCGAACTGCACCTGACCGAATCGCGTCTGACCGATATCTGCCGGCGCTTCGCCAACCGCCCGCCGAAGCGGCTGATTTTTGACCGTCAGCTGCGTGAAGCGAGGCGGATGCTGCTCTTCTCCGACAGCGCGGTCAGCGAAATCGCCTGGCAGCTGGGGTTTAAAGACCCGGCCTATTTTGCCCGGTTTTTTAATCGGTTAGTGGGGTGTTCGCCGAGTGCGTATCGGGCGCAAAAAGTACCGGTGTCGTCTGTTACCCCACCCCAGCCCTGACCCTCTCCCGGGTTCAGGGTGAGGGAAATCACACTCTGCGATCATATGCGAAAAGTACCAGCCGTTGTCCCAATCGTCCCTTCACGTTCACCCCCGCTCAGGCTTCAATTAAACAACAAAAACAAAACATAAATTTAACACCACTATTCCGATACGAGGTCCCTATGAAGCCTGAAGATTTCCGCGCTGATGCCAAACGTCCGTTAACCGGTGAAGAGTATTTAAAAAGCCTGCAGGATGGCCGTGAGATTTATATCTACGGCGAGCGCGTCAAAGACGTGACCACTCATCCGGCGTTTCGCAATGCGGCAGCCTCCATCGCGCAGATGTACGATGCGCTGCACAAGCCTGACATGCAGGACACGCTGTGCTGGGGCACCGATACCGGCAGCGGCGGCTACACCCATAAGTTTTTCCGCGTGGCGAAAAGCGCCGACGACCTGCGTCAACAGCGTGACGCCATCGCCGAGTGGTCGCGTCTGAGCTACGGCTGGATGGGCCGCACCCCGGACTACAAGGCGGCGTTTGGCTGCGCGCTCGGTGCCAATCCGGCGTTCTACGGCCAGTTCGAACAGAACGCCCGCAACTGGTACACCCGTATTCAGGAAACCGGGCTTTACTTCAACCACGCCATCGTTAACCCCCCCATCGACCGTCACAAACCGGCGGACGAAGTAAAAGACGTCTACATCAAGCTGGAAAAAGAGACCGACGCCGGGATCATCGTTAGCGGCGCAAAAGTGGTGGCAACCAACTCGGCGCTGACTCACTACAACATGATCGGTTTTGGCTCCGCGCAGGTGATGGGCGAAAACCCGGACTTCGCGCTGATGTTCGTTGCGCCAATGGACGCCGAAGGCGTGAAGTTGATCTCTCGCGCCTCTTACGAAATGGTGGCAGGCGCGACCGGCTCTCCGTACGACTACCCGCTCTCCAGCCGTTTCGACGAAAACGACGCGATCCTGGTGATGGATCATGTGCTGATCCCCTGGGAAAACGTGCTGATCTACCGCGATTTCGATCGCTGCCGTCGCTGGACCATGGAAGGCGGTTTTGCCCGCATGTACCCGCTGCAGGCCTGCGTACGTCTGGCGGTGAAGCTCGATTTCATTACCGCGCTGCTGAAGAAATCGCTGGAGTGTACCGGCACCCTGGAGTTCCGCGGCGTGCAGGCGGATCTCGGGGAAGTGGTGGCCTGGCGCAACATGTTCTGGGCGCTGAGCGACTCCATGTGTTCTGAAGCCACGCCGTGGGTGAATGGTGCGTACCTGCCGGATCACGCGGCGCTGCAGACCTACCGCGTCATGGCCCCGATGGCCTATGCGAAGATCAAGAACATCATCGAGCGTAACGTCACCAGCGGCCTGATCTATCTGCCGTCCAGCGCGCGAGACCTGAACAATCCGCAGATCGACCAGTATCTGGCGAAATACGTGCGCGGCTCCAACGGCATGGATCACGTGGAACGTATTAAGATTTTGAAACTGATGTGGGATGCCATCGGCAGCGAGTTTGGTGGTCGTCACGAGCTGTATGAGATCAACTACTCCGGCAGCCAGGACGAAATCCGTCTGCAGTGTCTGCGTCAGGCACAGAGCTCTGGCAACATGGACAAAATGATGGCAATGGTCGACCGCTGCATGTCCGAGTACGACCAGCATGGCTGGACGGTGTCGCACCTGCACAATAATTCCGATATCAACATGCTGGATAAGCTGCTGAAATAACGCAGCGGGAGGTTTCAATGCATACAGAACAACGCCTGCGTTTTCGCGATGCGATGGCCAGCCTGTCGGCGGCGGTTAATGTTGTCACCACCGAGGGCGATGCAGGACGCTGCGGCATTACCGCCACCGCCGTCTGTTCGGTCACGGACACCCCGCCATCGCTGATGGTCTGCATCAATGCCAACAGCGCCATGAACCCGGTTTTCCAGGGTAACGGTAAGCTGTGCGTCAACGTGCTGAACCATGAGCAGGAGATCATGGCCCGCCACTTCGCCGGGATGACCGGCATGGCAATGGACGATCGCTTTGCCCTCTCCTGCTGGCAGAAAGGTCCGCAGGGGCAACCGGTACTGAAGGGCGCGCTGGCAAGCCTTGAAGGCGAGATTAGCCAGGTGCAAACCATCGGCACCCATCTGGTTTATCTCGTTGAAATTAAAAACATCATTCTGAGCGAAGCGGGACACGGCCTGATCTATTTTAAACGCCGTTTCCACCCCGTCATGATGGAGACTGAAGCCGCAGTGTGACCCCCTCCTGCGCTGGCCGTTTCCCGGCCAGCGCCAATTTCCACAAAAATTCCTAAGGTTTCCGCTTAATCACGCCGTTATATAGCCATAAGAGAAATTTTCTGTGTCTGAATACTGACAATACATGTCAGTGCGACCCGCATCATTCAGCGCATACCCTAATATACAGGAAGACCTTATGGCTAAATCGACGCGGAGCCGCTCGGCTGAACGTCTGGTCGATATTCTGGTTGAGTTACATTTAAATGGTGTGGTAAACCGCAGTGCGCTCATGGAAAAATTTAAAATTACCGAGCGCACCGTCTACCGGGATTTAAATGCGCTTTCACCTATTGTGGAACATACCGGTAACGGACTGTATCGTCTGATCCACTCCGCACAATCTCCCGGTGGACAAGGATTACATCACACGATTGCTAACTTCCTGAATGCCGATAGCTTTTTCCCGGAAAGAAATACGGAATTCTGGCAGAAACTTGAAACACGCGTTGACGAAAATCATATTCTTATTCTTGGCAACGAAGCAGAGCACACGGTAGAACGTGATATTCGTCGCTATTTATCGAAAATCGAGAAATCGATTAAGAATCGTAATGTATGCCAGATCGTTTATAAGGGTAAAACCCGCCTGATTAATCCCTATAAACTCATTAACAATAAAAATATATGGTATTTACAAGCCACCGAGAATAGCCGGCTAAAATCCTTCTCATTGAGTCAGATTAGCTGGTTTGATATTCAACAAAAAACCTTCACGCCGGAAGAAAATGCGCTCGGGCTGCTGGAAAAAAGCCTTGATCCGTGGGTGTCGGAAGACACTTTCGAAGTGAAAATATTCATTAAAGATACTATTTCACATTACTTTATGCGCCGCGACCTGCTACCGGAACAAGAGCTTGTCGGTGAGCAGCACAACGGCGTCACGCTGCGCTGTCAGGCGGCACACGAGAACCAGATCCTGCCGCTGCTGTTCTACTGGCTGCCGAACATTCAAATCCTGGAGCCCAACTGGCTAAAAGAGAAGCTGCTTAAAACGCTGGAAAATTATCTGGCGGTAGAGCGCACAGCAGATAACCACGTGATCTCAATCACATAATTTCTCCCAGCGGCGGTGAGACGGAACCACTCGCCGCCCTCTTTGACCGCTCACCTGGCCCTTTCAACCGCTCATTCATTTACCTGTCTTTACACGCGCGTGGTTCTGGCACGATCGCTCCAGCATTAATCAATACCTCCTCATAACGAACCCTGACCCTTTTTCATTACATAAAAAACCAGGTCTTACTATGGATACGAAAAAACTACTGAAGCACGTGCCCTGGGCGTTACTCGGGATCCTCGGCGCTTTTTGTCTGGCGGTTGTCGCACTACGCCGGGGCGAACACGTAAGCGCCCTGTGGATCGTCGTTGCGTCTGTCTCCGTCTATCTTGTTGCTTATCGCTACTACAGCTTATACATCGCGCAGAAGGTCATGAAACTCGACCCGACGCGTGCCACTCCGGCGGTCATTAATAATGACGGCCTCAACTACGTGCCCACCAACCGCTACGTGTTGTTTGGTCACCACTTTGCCGCTATCGCCGGTGCGGGTCCGCTGGTCGGCCCGGTTCTGGCCGCGCAGATGGGCTACCTGCCTGGTACCCTGTGGCTGCTCGCGGGCGTAGTGCTGGCCGGGGCGGTGCAGGACTTTATGGTGCTGTTTATCTCTTCTCGCCGTAACGGCGCCTCTCTGGGTGAGATGGTGAAAGAGGAGATGGGCCGCGTGCCGGGGACCATCGCACTGTTCGGCTGCTTCCTGATTATGATCATCATCCTCGCGGTGCTGGCGTTAATCGTGGTGAAAGCGCTGGCCGAAAGTCCGTGGGGGGTCTTCACCGTCTGCTCTACCGTGCCGATTGCGCTGTTCATGGGTATCTACATGCGCTTTATCCGCCCGGGTCGCGTGGGTGAAGTGTCGGTGATTGGTATTGTGCTGCTGGTTGCATCCATCTACTTCGGTGGCGTGATTGCGCACGACCCGTACTGGGGCCCGGCGCTGACCTTCAAGGACACCACCATCACCTTCGCGTTGATTGGGTATGCGTTTGTCTCCGCTCTGCTGCCGGTCTGGCTGATCCTGGCACCGCGTGACTACCTGGCGACCTTCCTGAAAATCGGCGTTATCGTCGGTCTGGCGATCGGCATCCTGGTGATTAACCCGGATCTGAAAATGCCGGCAGTGACCCAGTACATCGACGGTACCGGTCCTCTGTGGAAAGGTGCGCTGTTCCCGTTCCTGTTTATCACCATCGCCTGCGGTGCGGTCTCTGGCTTCCACGCCCTGATTGCTTCCGGTACCACACCGAAGCTGCTGGCTAACGAAAAAGACGCGCGTCTGATTGGCTACGGCGCAATGCTGATGGAGTCTTTCGTGGCGATCATGGCGCTGGTTGCCGCGTCCATCATCGAACCGGGTCTCTACTTCGCGATGAACACCCCTCCGGCAGGCCTGGGCATTACCATGCCAAACCTGCATGAGATGGGCGGTGATAACGCGGCGCTGATCATGGCGCAGCTGAAAGATGCGAGCGCACATGCTGCCGCAACCGTCAGCTCCTGGGGCTTCGTGATTTCGCCTGAGCAGATCATGCAGACCGCGAAAGACATTGGCGAACCGTCAGTCCTGAACCGCGCCGGTGGCGCACCGACGCTGGCAGTGGGTATCGCACACGTGTTCCACAAAGTGCTGCCGTGGGCGGACATGGGCTTCTGGTACCACTTCGGTATTCTCTTTGAAGCGCTGTTCATCCTGACCGCGCTGGACGCCGGTACCCGTGCAGGACGCTTTATGCTGCAGGACCTGCTGGGTAACTTCGTGCCGTTCCTGAAGAAAACCGACTCTCTGGTGGCGGGTATTCTGGGAACCGCGGGCTGCGTGGGTCTGTGGGGCTACCTGCTGTATCAGGGCGTTGTCGACCCGCTGGGCGGCGTGAAGAGCCTGTGGCCGCTGTTCGGTATCTCTAACCAGATGCTGGCCGCTGTCGCCCTGGTTCTTGGCACCGTTGTACTGGTGAAGATGAAACGCACCAAATACATCTGGGTCACCGTGATCCCTGCGCTGTGGCTGCTGCTTTGCACCACCTGGGCGCTTGGTCTGAAACTGTTCAGCGCCAATCCGCAGCTGGAAGGCTTCTTCTTCATGGCTAACCAGTACAAAGAGAAAATTGCCGCAGGCGGCGCGGACCTCACTGCCCAGCAGATTGCCAACATGAACCATATCGTGGTGAACAACTACACCAACGCAGGTCTGAGCATTCTGTTCCTGGTGGTGGTGTACAGCATCATCTTCTACGGCATCAAAACCTGGCTGAACGTGCGTAACGCCGAGGGTCGTACGGATAAAGAAACCCCGTATGTCCCGGTACCGGAAGGCGGCGTGAAGACCTCTTCACACCACTAATCCGCCCTCGCATCCCTCTCCCTGCGGGAGAGGGTTAGGGTGAAGGGAAACAACGCCCGGCAGCCCCAGCCGGGCTTTTTCTATCTGGAAGGCACAATGTTTGGTAACTTAGGCGAAGCGAAAAAATACCTCGGTCAGGCGGCGAAAATGCTGATTGGCATTCCGGACTATGACAACTACGTTGAGCATATGAAGACCAACCATCCGGATAAACCGTACATGACCTATACCGAATTCTTCCGCGAGCGTCAGGAAGCGCGCTACGGCGGGAGTGGAGAAGGCGGCGTACGCTGCTGCTAAAGGAGAGACCATGACCCCGATTGCCGTCACCCTGCTGACCGGTTTCCTTGGCGCCGGTAAAACCACCCTGCTGCGCCACATTCTGAACGCGCAGCACGGCTTCAAAATCGCCGTGATCGAAAACGAATTCGGCGAAGTCTCGGTCGACGATCAGCTGATTGGCGATCGCGCCACGCAGATCAAAACCCTGACTAACGGCTGTATCTGCTGCACCCGCTCGAATGAATTAGAAGATGCCCTGCTGGATCTGCTCGACAGCCGCGATCGCGGTGAAATCGATTTTGACCGCCTGGTGATTGAATGCACCGGTATGGCCGACCCCGGCCCGATTATTCAGACCTTTTTCGCCCATGAGATCCTCTGCCAGCGCTACCTGCTGGACGGCGTCATTGCGCTGGTCGACGCGGTTCATGCCGACGAACAGATGAACCAGTTCACTCTCGCCCAGTCGCAGGTGGGCTACGCCGATCGCATCCTGCTGACCAAAACCGACGTGGCGGGCGACAGCGAAAAACTGCGCGAGCGCCTGACGCGTATCAACTCGCGGGCGCCGATTTACATCGCGACGCACGGTGATATCGATCTCTCGCAGCTGTTCAACACCAATGGCTTTATGCTGGAAGAGCATGTCACCTCGACGCCGCGCTTCCACTTTATGGCAGATAAGCAAAACGACGTCTCGTCGATTGTGGTCGAGCTGGATTACCCGGTGGATATCAGCGACGTCTCCCGCGTCATGGAAAACCTGCTGCTCTCTTTTGCCGACAGGCTGCTGCGCTACAAAGGGATGCTGTGGATTGATGGCGAACCGAACCGCCTGCTGTTCCAGGGCGTACAGCGGCTGTACAGCGCGGACTGGGACAGACCGTGGGGAGATGAAACGCCGCGAAGCGTCATGGTGTTTATTGGGCTACAGCTGCCGGAAGACGAGATCCGGACAGCGTTTGCAGCACTGCGCAAATAACCGTACGAACGCAGCCCTCTCCGCAGTTGAGGAGAGGGCTGTGAGATTATTTCAGCGCGTCGGGCAGCGTCACAATCCACAGTTCGCTTTCTGACGCCGGCTTCGCCAGCGGCTTCACGGCGAGGGTGGTCGCAACCGGTTTATCATCAATCGTGAGCGCGCCTTGCGAATTCACCCGATAGTCCTTGAGCTTCTTGCCCTCGACCGGATTTTCCATCGCCACCTTCACGCCAAAGTCGTTATCGTTCGCGACCGCCAGCGTTTTGTTGTCAATCAGCGCTAACCCTTCGGCCTTTTCCTGCTGCCAGCCAAGCGCGCGCAAATCCACGACCTGGGTTTTAGCCGCCAGCGTAATGCCGCGCTGGGCCAGCGTCTTCTCGTCATCAAACTCCGGGTATTCGCCCGGCTTATCGAAGCGTGTCAGATCGCTCGCCTTGCTGAGGTCCACCTTGTAGATGAGGTTGCGCATGCCATCGTTTTTATCGCTGCCCTGCTCAATCAGCAGCAGCTGCTGGTTATCAAGCGCCACAATGTCACCGATTTTGGCGTCACTGTTTTTGCTGTAGGCCGCGCTGTCGATGGGATAACCATACATCGCGGTTTTCCCGGTCGCCGGGTCGAAGCTCACCAGGCGGGTAAACAGCGCCTGTTTTTTGCTTTTGCCGTCGATATCCAGCGTGCTTTGCACCGCGGCAATGATACGCCCGTCCGGCATACGGGTCAGGCCTTCAAAGCCCCGGTTTGGTTGACGCCATTTAATAATATTCGGCAAGCCGCCCGCGATGGATTTCTCGCCTTCCGCCGCCTGCGGACCGTGAATCGCCAGGATCTTGCCTTTGCTGTCGACGTTAATCAGGAACGGACCGTATTCGTCACACAGCCAGTAACCGCCTTTACCGTCCGGCGTGATACCTTCCGTATCCAGCCCGCGATTGTCGCCCTTCAGCACCTTTAACGTGTCACTGAACGCCACTTCATTGGTCGAGCCAATCACGCCGCTTTGCAGCGGCAGACCGTTGATCTCGCCTTTATCGTCATGCAGAGGGCGCGCATCGACGGCCTCCGCTTTGCCATTTTGTACGCGAATCGTCATCAGCAGCGGAGCGAAATCGGGCGTGACAAAGATTTTGGCTTCATCTTTCCCCACTTTCGGCGAATCCGCATTCGCACCGCGATCGGTCACGGTCGCAAACGTCAGGGTATCGCCCTGTTTACCGGTAAACAGCAGGCCAGAGCCAATCCCGACCGGGAGTCCCTTCGGGAACGCACCGGCAAACGCGCCGCTGTAGCTCACGCGCGTGCCTTCGGGGAAGCTGACAACATAGTGCTCGGCCGTGGGCTGCGCCGCCAGGCCAGAGAAAGAGAGCGCACAACCGATAAGCACAGGAATAATTTTTCTTTTCATATTGTTAGTATCCAGAAAGTGAAGCCAACAACGTAAAGAACAAACGTGTCAGGAAAATGACACCGCAGAGAGACGCGGGCAGGCAATTGCAGGCGCATGAACCGCAAGAAATGTAAAACTAAACCACAAAGTGTAAAATTTGAAATGTTTCTAGAAATTATTAGAAAGCCAATTAATTCATGTCAAACGGTTATCCTCTGTCTCGTTCAGTGTCTATTTAGTCAAAAAACTAAACCTGTCCTAAACGTCCAGGCAATACATATTGACCCAGCGATAACTAAACATGAAAGCAACATTTCAAAAGCCGGCCATTAACAAAAACAGCATAAAAACACGACCTTAATCACATTTGCAGTCATAAACATCGCTTGTTAAGGTGGCCTCAGATGAAATTAATGACGAGGCACAAAACATGAAAAAACTGAATGTTCTTCTTCTTTCTGCTCTGACCGTCCTGTCGGGTTCCGCACTGGCTATGGGCGGCACGATTGAGCAAGGTAAAAACTTTACTAACCTTAATCTGGAAATGGGTAAATCCTCATCCGGTGTGTACCTTGAAAGCAACTGGCTCAAAAACACTGACGACGGCACGCAAACAGGTGGCGTTGGCGCCGGTTACAACCTGGAAGTGGGCCCGGTGATGCTGAATGCCGGTGCCAAAGCAATCTACCTTGGCCCAAAAAAAGGCGATAACGGCGTGGCATTCCCCATCGGTGGCGGTATTAACGTTGCGCTGACCGACAGTATCCACGTGTTTGGCGAAGGGTATGCCGCACCAGAAGGTCTGAACAACAGCGTGAAAAATTACGTGGAAGCCAACGGCGGTGTGAGCTGGACGCCAATCACGCCTGTGACGCTGAAAGTGGGTTATCGTCACGTAAGCGTTGACGGCAAAGACGGTCGTCCTGGCCACACGCTGATCGACGGCGCATATGTAGGCGGTGGAGTCACCTTCTGATGAAACACCGCATTACCGCGCTTTGCGTTCTGAGCATCACGCTTCTGCTCACCGGTTGCGTCCAGTATAAATGGGTGAAACCGGGAGTCAGTGACGCTGAGATGAATAAAAAGCTCACGGAATGCGAAGCACAGGCCCTGATTGATCTGCCCCCGGACAATGTTGTGACCGGTTCGAGCTCGGAAAAAATGGACAAATCGAAAAAGAAAAAGGATATTTCCACGAGCTACACGGTTGAAGACGCGAATGAATATCGCCGGGATACCTTAGTCGACAGCTGCATGTTCAAAAGCGGCTGGGACAAGATTGAAGTGCAATAACCCCAAAAAAAACCTGCCGAATGGCAGGTTTTTTATTCGCGGAGTTACTTACGTACCACCACCAGCTTCTGGTTCACAAACTCTTTGATCCCCAGGTCCGACAGTTCGCGTCCGTAACCGGATCGCTTCACGCCGCCAAACGGCAGCTCTGGCGCGGTATCGGTGAGCCAGTTGATATACACCATGCCGGTCTCAATACGCGACGCCATTTTCTTCGCCCGCTCGATATCCTTGCTGAACACCGCGCCGCCCAGACCATAGTGGGAATCGTTCGCCAGTGCGACCGCTTCGTCATCATTTTTCACCACATAGATCTGCGCCACCGGGCCGAAGAACTCCTCAAAGTAGGCCGGGTTGTCGCGCGAGATATGCGTCAGGATCGTCGGCTCAAAGAAGCACCCGTCACGCTGCACCGGTTTGCCACCGTAATGCAGCGTCGCGCCGTTTTTCACCGCCTCGTTGACCTGTCTGGTCAACGTGTCCAGCGCATCCTGAGAGGACAGCGGCCCCAGGGTGGTGCTCTCGTCCAGCGGATCGCCAATCTTCACCTGCTTAAATGCCTCGGTGAATTTCGCGAGGAAGGCATCCGCAATCTTCTCATGCACGATGAAACGCTTCGCCGCCGTACAGACCTGGCCGGCGTTATTGAGTCGGGCATTCACGCCCGTCTTCACGGCCTTCTCCAGATCGGCATCATCCAGCACCACAAAGACGTCATTACCGCCCAACTCCAGGGTCGATTTTTTGATGTGCTTCGCCGCCTGCGCCGCGACCACGCTACCCGCTTTTTCGGAACCGGTCAGCGCGGCACCCTGTACACGATCGTCGGCGATGATGTTCGCCACCTGATCCGACGAAATAAACAGGTTGGTCCATGCCCCTTCCGGTGCACCGGCCTCGCGCACCAGATGTGCAAACGTCTCTGCACAGTGCGGCACGATGCTGGCATGTTTGGCGATAACTGGGTTACCGGCCGCCAGGTTCGGGGCGAGGACACGCATCAGCTGGTAATAAGGGAAGTTCCACGGCTCAACGGCCATCAGCACGCCAATAGGGTGGTGCTCGACCCACGCTTCCCCGATTTCGGAGTCGTACTTCACCGGGGCGAGGAACCGTTGGGCATTATCCGCGTAGTAGCGGGCGATTTGCGCGCACAGTTTCACTTCACCGCGGCTCTGCTCAATGAGCTTACCCATCTCCTTGCTGGCAATTTTGGCCAGATCCTCCGTACGTTCGTCGATGAGGTCCGCAAGTTTACGCAGTACCGGCAGGCGCTGGTTAATGTCGCCTTTTGCCCAGTCCGAATGGTAAAGCGCATCGGCCGCCTTCAGCGCCGCTTCAACATCCGCGTCGGTATGGGAGGGATATTCTTTGATGAGCTGGTTTGTGGCAGGATTTACTGTCTGGTAAGCCATGTCGAATCTCCTTGTTTTACCGCTTAGGGTATTAAGGGTAGACAATATGACTGGCGATGGACGTAAAGTTGGGTATATCCGGAAGGTTCTTAGCGTGGTACTGCAACATGTCGCGCGGGCATGGTATAAAAAACCTTCCTGACAGGAGTCCCCCTATGACCGAGACCCGACACATCCGCCAGACCTTTCATCGCGCCTGCGGCCACGAGCTGCGCAGCACGTGGCAGAGCACCCAGGCGTATAAACGTCATTGTCACCCACAGCTCTCTATTGGCGCGATCCTGGAAGGCCAGACGTGCTGCACAGTCCATGACAGGGAGTATATCCTGACCCCTGGCGACATCATCGTCATCCCGGCGCATGCTCCCCACAGCTGCAACCCGGTGGCGGGACAGCCACGCAGCTACCACATGCTGTATATCGACACTGACCTTTCGCTGGCACTGCAGGTCATTCGCGACCAAACGCTGTTTAATCACTATCTTGGAGTGGTTGAGAACATGACCGCGGCCTCCCTGAACGCACTGCTTTGCGCCCTTCCCCCCTCTACAGGCCGCACAGATAAGCCCCATTCACTGAGTCAGCAGGTGCAAGAGGCGTTTCTGTCGAACCTCACCGCTCCGCCTTCCCTTGACGACCTTGCCCGGCGATTTTCACTGTGCAAAGAGACGTTAATCCGCACCTTTAAACAGGACACCGGCCTGACGCCAGGACGCTTTCTCAGCATCTCTCGCGTGGAATACGCCAAAGCGCGACTGCGTGCGGGAGATGATCTCGCCGATGTCGGTTACCAGAGCGGGTTTGCCGACCAGAGCCATTTCCATAAAACCTTCGTCAGCTACACGGCCGCCACGCCTCGCCAGTACGCGACGGGCCGATCAATATCAGACAATAATCAGGATACGTAACGCCGTAAGGTGATCTCCGTTTTTGCTCTGGAGGTCACGATGGAACTGTTCTTCCCTTCCGCTTTTCTCGCCCTGGCGCTGGCGCATTTTGTAGCCCTGTTAAGCCCCGGTCCGGATTTCTTTTTGCTGGTCGGTTACGCCGCACGCTACCGGCTGCGCGGCAGTGCCGGGTTGTGCCTCGGTATCGCCGCGGGTAACGCGCTCTATATTGTGCTGGTGATTATCGGCTGGAGCGCCCTGCGCACGTTTTCATGGCTGTTCACCCTTATCGAATTATCCGGCGCGCTCTACCTGCTCTGGATTGGATCGCGGCTGGCGCGCAGCCGCCCGCAGACGCTTGCGCTCAATGAGACTCATCAGCGGTGCCCCTCATTGCGTAAGCAAATCCTGCTGGGGCTCGGTTCGGCACTGTTAAACCCGAAGAATGCGCTTTTTTATCTGGCGCTCATGACGGCGCTGTTAGGGCCGGATGTCACGCTGCTTCAGCAGTCAACCTGCGGTGTCTGGATGGTAATGGTGGTGCTGGTCTGGGATTTAGCGCTGGTGTCGCTGATGGGCTTGCCCATGGTTCAGCGGACGCTCAGCCGTTCACTCTGGCTGATTGAGCGAACCGCTGGCGTGGTGCTGATGGCGTTTGGTGGGTGGGTCGTGTGGCGTTTTTTGCATTTTCTTCCCGCCTCCCTCTATTCTTAAGCCATGGAAAAAATAGCTGAACTTAAACGCGCCAAGCTGCTGGCGCTGTCGCTGCTGCTGATTGCCGCCGCGGCGTTTATCACCACCCTGTTCCTGCCGCAAACCTTCTGGGTGCGCGGCGTAAAGGCCATTGCCGAGGCGGCGATGGTCGGCGCGCTGGCGGACTGGTTTGCCGTCGTCGCGCTGTTTCGCCGGGTGCCCATTCCGTTTATCTCACGCCATACGGCGATCATTCCGCGCAACAAAGACCGCATTGGCGACAATCTGGGTCAGTTCGTGCAGGAAAAGTTTCTCGATACCCAGTCACTGGTGGCATTGATCCGCCGCTATGAGCCGGCACAGATGATTGGCACCTGGTTCAGCCAGCCCGACAACGCCCGGCGCGTCGGGCTGCATCTGATTCAGGTAATGAGCGGTTTTCTTGAACTGACCGACGACGGACGCATTCAGCGGCTGCTCAAACGGGCGGTGCATAAGGCCATCGACAAGGTCGACTTCACCGAAACCAGCGCGGTGATGCTGGAGAGCATGACCCGGAACAATCGCCATCAGGTGCTGCTGGACGCCATCATCAACCGCCTGATCGCGCTTATCCAGCGTGACAGCACGCGGGACTTTATCGCCGACCAGATTGTGCACTGGCTGAAGACCGAGCATCCACGCAAGGCCATGGTGCTGCCTACCGAGTGGCTCGGCGATCAGAGTGCGGAGATGGTGTCGAATGCGGTGAATACGCTGCTGGATGATATCAGCCACGACCGCACGCACCAGATCCGCCAGGCGTTTGACCGCGCCACGCTGAAGTTTATCGACAACCTGAAAAACGATCCGGAAATGGCCGCCAAAGCCGATAACATCAAGCACTACCTGAAGAACGACGAGGCGTTTAACCGTTATCTGGGCGAGATGTGGGCCGACCTGCGTCAGTGGCTGAAAGCGGATATGCAAAGCGAGGACTCGCGCGTCAGGCAGCGCATCGCCAACGCCGGACTGTGGTTTGGTGAAACGCTGTCGAACGATGCCAGCCTGCAGGCATCGCTGAACGAGCATCTGGAGCAGGCGGCGCACCGCGTAGCACCGGATTTTGCCGCGTTCCTCACGCGGCATATCAGCGACACGGTCAAGAGCTGGGATGCCAAAGATATGTCGCGCCAGATTGAGCTTAACATCGGCAAAGACCTGCAGTTCATCCGTGTGAACGGCACGCTGGTGGGCGGGACCATTGGCCTGATCCTGTTTTTACTCTCGCAATTGCCTGCCGTGCTCGCGCATTAATTCGCCTCAGGCGGCGCGATCACATAGCGCGTAGGGGCAAAGCGATTGAGGATCATATGCACCAGGAAGACCATTGTCAGGGTCGCCACCAGCGCAAAGGTCACCGAGGTTATGCGATAGAGATCGCTGAACACCAGGTCGCTGTCCGGGTGCATGTTCTGCCCGAACATAATGCCGATGGTGGTGATGCTGGAAAACCCGACCCCGGCGCCGACCTTCTCCATCACGTGCAGCCGCGCGCCAAATGCCAGCCCAAGGCCGATAAGCGGCATCATCAGCAGCATATGGCTGCTGTGATCGTAAAGGATAAGCTGGACGACCAGAATGTAGAGGCAGCCCAGCACCACGCCGACCACGCGCCAGAGGGAACTCATCACCGCGCCGCGATAGTGCATGGGAAACAGAATCAATACCCCGGCCATCAGCGCGGACAGTGAGTCGCTCAGGTCGCTTATCTGGAAGATGACGAAAATCAGGGTAGCAACGGTCCCGGAAAGCAGCGATTCGTGGCGCACACGGGCGTCATCTTTTTCAATCAGCGGCGGCGGCTTGCGCGGCTCCACGTCCGGCAGCAGGTAATTCATCAGCGCGCTCAGGCACACCGCCATAACGCTCGCTTCGATATTGGAAAACAGCAGCGTATGCCAGTCGGTGGTGGGATAGCTCATAAAGTTGAGCATCACGCTCTGGCAGACCACGCCCATCGAACCAAACAGTAACAGCGGTCCCTTACTCATAAAGCGAAAACGCATGACGTACAGGGCGAACACGACTAACGTCATGATCACCGGCCATTGCGACAGATAGCCGATGATAATGACCATTTCAACGCAGTTAAGCGAGGCGCTAAAGATAAATTGCTTCGCCACGTGGCGGTTAAAGACCGGTACCAGCGACAGCAGCATGATGGGGTAGACCACGAAAAACACGCCGTAGTGAGTGTTGTAAAAACTCGAAATGCTCAGCGCAATCATGCCGGCAAAGACGATGCGCAGGGTCTGGCGAAAGTCGTTTGCCGTATAGACGATGTTGCCGTGCGGGGTAAACACCCGCGCCAGAGTGTTAATAGACATAGTGCAGCAGGCTCACCAGGTGGATCTGCATCCCGGAGAAGAAGCGCGCAAACGGCCCTTCGCTGTTATAGAGCTGCACGGTGGCACGCGCACCGGTCGGAAGCTGCTTCGGCAGCGCCTCGTCCAGCGCCACGTGGATACGCATACGCTGGGCATCACGAACCCACCGGTTGGAGGTTTCTGGCTCGGACAGCTCGCCGTTCACCGCCTCCTGTCCGGCGAGGATCCCCGCATCGCTGCTGGTCACATGCGCACGGAAGACGTGTCCCGGGAAGGCGTCAAACACCACGGCGGCATCGGTTCCCTGATGGGTATGGCGCAGGCTCTTCTCGCGGAAGTCGGCCACGATATCGGCCTGATTATTCACCAGCGCCAGCGCGGCCGAGCCGGAGGAGGCGTAATAGCCGGGGCTGAGCTGCAGGTTACTGACCGTGCCGTCCGCCTGGGCGTAAACCTTCGTCCAGCCAAGATTCAGTTCCGCTTCATCCAGCGCGTTGCGGTATTTCTGCAGGGTGACGTTGCGGTGTTCTTCCCGCTCACCGCGCTGAATGCGCAGGTTACGGATGTTCGCCTGCAGCGAACTGACGGACTGCTCGCTGCTCTGCCAGGTGGTCCGGACTTTATCCAGATCCGCCTGCGACACGTTCTGCAGCGTGCTGAGTTTCTGATAACGATCGTAGGTCACCTTGTCGTTACGCGCGGTCAGCACGGCGGTTTTCAGGCTGGCCTGTGCGGCCGCGATCTGCGCATCCAGCTGTTCGTTAGAAAGTCGCGCCTGCTCCAGCGCGATTTGCGCTGCTTCCACTTTATTGCGAAACGGCGTGTCATCCAGCTCAAACAGCAGGTCGCCTCGCTTCACCTGGCTGTTGTTGTGTACATGGACAGCCGCCACGTAGCCGGAAACGCGCGGAGAAACCGGTGTCACCACGCGCATGACGGTGGAGTCCGGCGTCAGCGGGATCCAGATGTCCGCGACGACAAAGTAGACAAACATCAGCAGGAAAGAGGCAATACTTACCCTTACCCAGCGGGCAAACTTTTGTTCAGGAGTCATTATTTTTCGGTCTTGTTATCTTCTTCGCGGATTTTCCGCAAATTGCAGGCGATTTGATTCAACGTGGCGCTGAAAATATCGAGATGCTCCGGCGCGATGTTTTGCGATACGCGCGCCTGAAATGTCTCGATCACCCGGGAGAGCATCCTGAGTACGGCGTTCCCCTCCGGCGTCAGCGTAAGTAGCCGGATACGCTTGTCATAAGGCGATACGGTGCGTAACAGGTAACCCTGTTTTTCCAGCTGTGTCAGCGTGCGCATCAGCGGCGGCAGTTCAATACCCTGCACCTCCGCCAGTTCACTCACCGAGACGTTATCCCCAAGCTGTTGAAGCTGCATCATTACCGTCCAGCTCGACTGGGTTAACCCGGTCTCGAGAATGGCGTCGTCAATCACGGCGCGCCACTGACGCACGATCATGGCCATCCGCATCCCCATCGGTCTGCGGCTAAACAGTTCTTCTTCACGCATGGGATATCCTCTCGTAACACGCGGTCAAGATAATAGTTACCAGGGTAAGTATCAAGAAACGAGAGACAAAAGAGCAGGAATTGCGAAAGACGAATGCCCTCTCCCGGTGGGAAAGGGCATCAAACCGCGGAGAATTTAGCGGCTAAAACGTTTTTTAATGGCAACGTTTCCCGACGCGGTGACCACCACGTCCCGATATCCCGCCACCCGCTGGATCCAGCCGTTGCTGTCCAGGTACGCGAGGAGCGCCGCGCCCGCCTCGCCCCCAAGGTGAAACCGCCGCTCGCTCCAGTCAAGACAGGCACAGCAGGCCTTACGGCGCGGATTGGCGCTTAATGAAATACCGAGCGTCAGGAACTGTTCGCGTCCATACACGGTCAGGGCTGATCCGTCCGTCTCCAGCCAGCCCTGCGCCTGCATAAAATCATAGATTTGAACGGCCACCGTCCCTGCCAGATGGTCGTAACAGGTGCGGGCTTCACGCAGGGCTTTCGGGGCGGAGGTTTCCGGCGGGGTGATGCGGCTCCACGACAGCCCCATCATCTGCTCGACCAGTTCCGCCACATCGTGTCCTGCCAGGCGGTAATAGCGATGCCGCCCCTGTGACAGGCAGGTAATCAGCTTTCCGTCCAGCAGACGGGTCAGGTGCCCGCTGGCAGTGGAGGGGGCGATATCCGCCGCCGCGCTCAGCTCGGTGGCGGTCCATGCCCGGCCATCCATCAGCGCACAGAGCATTTTCACACGCGACGGATCCGCCATGGCGGCGGCCACTGCCGCCATGGCCTGTTCCAGCAGCGCGCTGTTGTCAGGGGGTAAACGAGTCTTAAGCATGGACTGCCCATGGTCTGGTGATCTCTGCCGCCAGCTTATCATTATCCGTCAGCAGAATGAGGTGATTCGTATGGTCGCTGTACTGGGTCAGTACAGACACACCGTGAGCCGCTAACGCCGCGGCAATCTCGCCCAGCTCACCGGGGCGCGCCTGCTGCAGTTTTCTGATCAGCGGTTTACGGACTGACCGGACGTTAAACCCGCCCTCAAGCAGCACGCGACGGGCTTTTTCGCCCTCTTCCACCAGGAAATGGGCTTCGGTACCAAACACACCACCGCCCTCCAGCCCCACACCATTGCGCCCAAGCAGCTGGCCGAATCGCGCCAGTTCCCCTGGCGTATCGTCGAAAATCACATGAACGTCATACATCCGCACGCCCCCCGGTTTCTGAGGCGTATTCCCGCACCACCTGCGCCACCCGAATGCGGTAGTACGTAAAGATAGCCTCCCGCCCCTCCCTCTGCGCCGCCTGATGAAAGACGTTCTGCTTCCAGCGGCGGACCGCTTCTTCGTCCCGCCACCAGGAGAGGGAGAGAATTTTGCCGTCGGTGGTCAGGCTCTGAAAACGCTCGATATCAATAAACCCGTCGATATCCGCCAGCAGGGGCTTGAGTTCGGCTGCGAGCTGCAGGTAACGCGCCTGGTGGGCAGGCGCGGCCTGGGCTTCGAAAAGGACTGCAATCATGGTTGTCTCTCCGTTGTGAGGGTGCGAAGAGCATGCAGGAAAGAAAATGCGGATGCTTCGGTGAAGGGCGAAGTATTGTCGCCCGCTTCCCGGGAGGGCGACAAACGGTTATCCCAGAATCGACTTCGGCTCCATAAACGCGCGGATCCCCCACTCGCCCATCTCACGCCCCACGCCGGAGTGCCTGAACCCGCCAAACGGCGCTTTAGGCTCATGGGCCAGCGTGTTCACCAGCACGCGGCCCGCGACAATCTGCTGCGCCACGCGACGCGCACGTTCGACATCCCTGCCCAGCACCATCGCACTCAGGCCATACTCGGTGTCGTTGGCAATGGCGACGGCTTCGGCCTCGTCCTGATAAGCGATCACACACAGTACCGGGCCGAAGATCTCTTCCCGGGCAATCGCCATCTGATTTGTGACGTCAGTAAACAGCGTCGGGCGCACAAACCAGCCGTCCTGCGTGCCTTCCGGACGCCCTTCGCCCCCCACCAGCAGGTTTGCCCCCTCGTCGAGACCTTTACGGATATAGCCCTGCACCCGCAGCCACTGTTTTTCGCTGACCATCGGGCCAATTTCTGTCGTGTTATCGCGCGGATCGCCGGATTTCACGGCCGCGACGGCCTGCACCAGCGCAGTTTCGATTTCCGCCTTACGCGACTGCGGTACCAGAATGCGCGTTCCGGCCACGCACGCCTGCCCGCTGTTCATAAACCCGGCCTGCACCACCAGCGGGATAGCCTGCGCCAAATCGACATCATCAAGCAGGATCGTCGGCGATTTACCGCCTAACTCCAGCGTCACTCGCTTAACACTCTCCGCCGCGTTGCGCAGTATCGCTTTGCCGGTAACGGTCGAACCGGTAAACGAAATTTTCGCCACGTCCGGATGGCGGCTGATGGTCTCACCGACCGTATCACCCCGTCCGGTGACAATGTTAAACACGCCCGGCGGTAACCCGGCATCGCGCAGCGCCTCGGTGACAATGCGGGTTTGCAATGCGCTCATCTCGCTCGGTTTAATCACCGCCGTGCAGCCCGCCGCGAGCGCAGCCGCCAGTTTGCCGCAGATAAACCCCGCGTCACTGTTCCACGGGGTAATAAGCCCGGCGACACCAAGCGGCGTCATCTGCACCGTTGCCGCCCCCGCTGTGGTCACAAACTCAAAGGCTTCCAGCGCCTCGATGGCCTGGGCAATGACATCCGCCGGGTAGCGGGCCATCCACGCCGAGCGCGAGGCTGGCGCGCCGTACTCTTCAATCACCGCGTCCAGCAGCGCATCATGACGGGCGGCCACGGCGGCATGCATGCGTTTCAGCGCGGCAATGCGTTCCTGTCGGGGGGTTTGCGACCATGCCGGAAATGCCGCTTTCGCGGCCGCGATGGCATGCTCAGCGTCTACCTCATCGGCCAGGCGAACCTGGCCAATCACCCGCGCCGTCGCCGGATTGTATAAATCAAAACGTTCGGTGCCGTGCGGGGTAACAAATTCGCCGTTGATAAAGATCTGTTCGATGTTGTGCATATAAACCTCCTCAGGCTGTATGGACACAGTCTGGCACGGCTTCTCCGTTGCGATAATCCACGCTATGCTGCAAGGGTTGTTTCGATTTTCAGGATAATCTATGCATCGTTCGGGTCTGACAGAGCTGGAAGTGGTCATGGCGGTGGTGCGGCGCGGCAGTTTTCGCGGTGCGGCACAGGAGCTGGGCATGTCCGCCACGGCGGTAAGTAACGCTATCGCCGGGCTGGAGAGCCGCCTGGAGACGCGCCTGTTTAACCGCACGACCCGCAGCGTGGCGCTTACCGACGCCGGGCAGCGCTACGTGGCGCGTATCGGCCCGGCCCTGCAGGCGATACGCCAGGCCAGCGAAGAGATCCACAGTGATACCGGCGAACCTGCCGGCACCCTGCGCTTAAACGTACCGAACCATATCGGTGCGCTCTTTCTGGATCAATTGCTGATCGACTTTATGATCCGCTACCCGAAAATGCGCGTCGAGACGCTAAGCGAAGCACGAATGATCGACATCGTCGCGGAAGGTTACGACGCCGGGATCCGTCTTGAAGAATCCGTGCCGCAGGACATGATCGCCGTGCCACTGACCGGTGAGATCCGCCAGCTTGTCACCGCCACGCCGGATTACTTTGCCCGCCACGGCACGCCGCACTCGCCGGAGGATCTGCTCTTACATCAGGGGATCGGTATGCGCATGGCGCACGGTGGGATCTACCGCTGGGAGCTGGCGCGTCGCGGGGAACAGTACGCCCTGGCGGTACCGCCGCGCTTTGCCACGTCCGATCTCTTCGCCTCGATCCGGGCCGTGAAGGTGGGATTAGGGATAGGGTTTTTACCGGAACTGTATATCCGGGAAGAGCTTGAAAGCGGGGAACTGGTGAGCGTGTTAAACGACTGGACGCAGCCGTTTGCCGGGCTGCGTTTGTACTATCCGGGGCATCGCCACGTCCCGCCAGGGCTACGGGCGCTGGTGGCGATGATCCGTGAGCGCGGGGTTATTCGAGGTTAGCTTTGTTCAGCCCGTAAGCCGCGTCCAGCGAGCCCGGCGCCATGCGGGACGTGATCCCCAGACGGTTCCAGGCATTGATCGCCACAATGGCAAAGTTCAGCTCTGAAATCTCCACGTCCGAGAAGTGCTCCGCCACGCTGCGGTAGAGCGCATCGCTCACGCCATGCACGCTAATTTGCGTCAGCGCTTCGGCGAAGGCCAGCGCCGCTTTCTCACGGGCGCTGAACAGCGGGGACTCGCGCCATGCCGCGAGATGGTACAGACGCAGCTCGCGCTCTCCGGCGATTTTGGCCTCTTTCGAGTGCATATCCAGGCAGAAGGTACAGCCGTTCAGCTGTGAGACACGAATGTCGATCAGGTGCTTCAGCGCCGGGTCGAGAGAGGTTTTCGCCACTTCCATGCTCAGGTTGGACAGCGCGTTGGCGAGGGCAGGTGTGATCTTATGGTGGTTGACGCGAGTGCTCATTGTCTTTCCTCTTTTTTGTGCGGCATATGTCATGCGATGAGGACAATCTACGCGGATAATGACATAGTAAAAAGATACAAAAACCGTCAAACGAGGTAGGACATGAAGCCGGGCTATCACGCTATTTATACCCGCTATCGCGACAACATCACGCGTGGCGTGCTAAAGCCTGGCGACAAAGTCCCCGCCATTCGCGTGCTGGCGGAAGAGCTGAAGGTGGCGCGCAAAACCGTTGAAACCGCCTACGCCATCCTGACGGGCGAAGGGTATCTGGTAAGCCAGGGGGCACGCGGCACGCGGGTCAATCCGGACCTGTTACTGCCTGCACAGCACGCCCCTGCGGAGCAGACCACCGGCACGCTTCCGGCCTCGCTGATCGGCCAGCGTGAACGGGCAGGTTTTCTGCGCCCCGGCATTCCCTCCCTCGACAGCTTTCCCTATAAAAAATGGCTGCTGCTTTCAGGCCAGGCGACGCGCGCCATGCGCCAGGAAGAGATGCTGAATCCGCCCGTGCTGGGCTGGTATCCGCTGCGCCAGGCGATTGCCAGCTACCTTAATATTTCACGCGGGCTCGCCTGCACCGCCGAGCAGGTGCTGATCACCAGCGGCTACAGCGGTAGCCTGCGCCTGATCCTCGATACGCTGGCCAGCCGCAGCGACAAGGTGGTGTTTGAAGATCCGGGCTACTTTATGGGCCAGCAGTTGCTCAAGCGGATCGTGCCGCGCCTGCACACCGTGCCGGTCGATCGCGCCGGGATCGATACGGAATACCTGCTGCGCCACCATCGCGATGCCCGCTTCGCCATCGTCACCCCGTCGCACCAGAGCCCGCTGGCGGTCACCCTCTCTCTGCCGCGTAAACAACAGCTTCTCGACTGGGCGAGTCAGAACGAGGCCTGGATTATTGAGGATGACTACGACGGGGAATTTCACTACACCCGCAAGGTGCTGCCGTCGCTAAAAAGCCTCGACCGGCACGACCGGGTCATTTTTATGGGCACCTTCAGCAAAACCATTATGCCGTCGCTGCGCATGGGCTACGTGGTGATGCCCGCCAGCACCCTCGGGGCCTTTACCGACTGCGCGGACATCGTCACCAGCGGCCAGCCGGTGCTGACGCAAAAGATCCTCACCGCCTTTCTCAACGAAGGCCATTTTTTCCGACATCTTAAGAAGATGCGGGCCCTGTATCAGACCCGGCGGGAGTGGATGATTAAGGCTTTGCAGGAGGTGTATGGCGACCTGTTTTTCACCGAGCAAAACGACGGTGGGATGCACATCGTGGCATTCCTTTCGAAGGGGAGTTGTGACCGGGAAATCGCGCACTGCTGGCAAGCACAGCAGCTGCAGGTTAACGCGCTCTCGGAGTGGTATCGCGGCTCGGGCAAGCGTTACGGACTGGTGATGGGCTATAACAACGTGCGCACGTATCAGGAGGCGGTGGCACTACTTGAAAGGCCAAAACAAGAAACGCTGGAATTACTACTCTGAAATCAGATAGCTATCCACGCCATAAAAGAACGTGATAAAGATACAATCTTGAGCCTTTTTTATATTTCTAAGGAAAAGAAAATGAAAGCCATTCTGGGATTTGACTACTTATTAACGCCACGCGTGCTGGTCTTCTTCTACTGGATCGTCATGCTGGTGATTTTGATTGCCGGCGTGTATTCCATGTTTACCGATCATCTGATCACCGGATTTATCGGGATGATTTTCAGCCTGATCGGCTGTCGCGTGACGTTCGAACTGATCATGGTCGCATTTAAGAATAACGAATATCTGCGCCGCATCGCTGAAAACACCGCGGTGAAATCAGTCGAATAATCTCTCCGTTGCACCGGGTAGGGGTTTCTCCTTACCCGGCCAGCGCCGACCCTGCCTGCTTACACATCATAGCGCGACAACCCGACATCCTTAAGCTGCTCGTCACTCATCTTGCTCAGGATGCGACGTGTGCGGTGAATACGGTACCAATTGCGTAGCGTTTTGCCGATCCAGACAAAAACAATAAACGGACGTTTTGAACGGTTCTCGTAAAATTCCATGATGCTCTCCTCACTGTGCCAGTAGCGTTATCATCGTGGAATTCAGGTCGTACAATACAGATTCAAAAACATCTTTTGTTTAACATACAGATCCGCTAAAACTGTATCTGCATGCCGTTTTTTGCGGCAATCTGTACTGGTTTTACAATCTGTATGGTAAAAACAAAGGATACAGCATGACGCGCTACCAACATCTCGCCAACCTTCTGGCGGAACGCATTCAACAAGGGCTGTATCGCAGCGGTGAACGCCTGCCGTCGGTGCGCGCGCTGAGCCAGGAGCATGGCGTTAGCATCAGCACCATACAGCAGGCCTACCAGATCCTCGAAAATCTGCAGCTGATCACGCCTCAGCCACGCTCCGGCTATTTTGTCTCGCAACGTAAGGCCATGCCACCCGTACCGGCAATGACGCGTCCGGTGCAGCGTCCGGTAGACGTCACCCAGTGGGATGAAGTGATGATGCTGCTGGATGCCCGTGCCGACAAAGAGATGATCTCCTTTGGCGGCGGCTCGCCGGACGTCAATCAACCGAGCCTGAAACCGCTGTGGCGTGAAATGAGCCGCATCGCGCAGCACAATCCGGGCGAGATGCTGAGCTATGACGTGCTCGACGGTCGGCTCGAGCTGCGCGAGCAGATCGCACGGCTGATGCTGGACGGCGGCTCTACCGTGGCCGCGAATGAGATTGTCATCACCAATGGCTGCCACGGCGCGCTGTCGATTGCCCTGCTCTCGATATGCAAACCGGGCGATATTGTGGCCGTGGAATCCCCGTCGTTTCACGGCACCATGCAGATGCTGCGCGGGTTCAACATCAAAGCCATCGAAATTCCCACCGATCCCGAAACCGGGATCAGCATTGAAGCGTTAGAGCTGGCGCTGGAGCAGTGGCCCATTAAAGCGGTGATCCTGGTGCCCAACTGCAATAACCCGCTGGGTTTTATCATGCCGGAAGCGCGGAAGAAGCAGGTGCTGGCTCTTGCCCAGCGGCACGATATCGTGATCGTGGAGGATGATATTTACGGCGAGCTGGCGGCGGAATACCCGCGCCCGCGCACCATTCACTCCATGGACATTGATGGCCGCGTACTCCTGTGCAGCTCGTTTACCAAGACCGTGGCACCGGGCCTGCGCGTCGGCTGGATTGTGCCGGGGCGCTATTACGACCGGGTGATGCACATGAAATACGCTGCGGGCGGCTTTAACGTGCCGGGAACGCAGATGGCGGTGGCGGCGTTTATTCGCGACGGCCATTATCATCGTCACGTTCGCCGTATGCGCCAGATTTATCAGCAGAATATGGAAACCTATACCTGCTGGGTGCGGCAGTACTTCCCGGCGGAGATCTGCGTGACGCGTCCGCAGGGCAGTTTTTTGCTGTGGGTGGAGTTACCGGAAAACGTCGACATGGTGTGCGTCAGCAAGCAGCTGTGCCGGCTGAAGATCCAGGCGGCAGCCGGGTCGCTGTTCTCTGCGTCCGGCAAGTACCGCAACTGCCTGCGGATCAACGTTGCGTTACCGCCAACGGAGAAGCATCGCGAGGCGCTGAAGAAGATGGGTGAGGCAATTGTGATTGCGATGGAGGAGTAGTGCGGCCTGATGCCCTCCTCCACCAGGCCGGGCAAGGCGTCACCGCCGCCCGGCACTGTCACCGACTTAAAACGTCCATGAAACGCTGCCAACGATACTGCGTTCCGCGCCGAAATAGCAGTAGGAGAGCGAGTTACACGCCGCCACATAGCGTTTATCGGTCAGATTATTGACGTTCAGCTGCGCGCTCATGCCCGTGAGCCCCACCTTCGACAGGTCATACCCCACCACCATATCCACCAGCGTATACGACGGCAGCGTATGGGTGTTCTGGCGATCGCTGGTAATGCCGTTGACGTAACGAACGCCGGAGCCGACGGTCAGGCCGTCCAGCGGGCCCGTTTTCACGTCGTAGCTGAGCCAGGCACTGGCCATATTCCGCGGCGCATAGACGGCGCGCTTGCCCTCCTCTGCCGGGCTGCTCTTCTTGTAGCGAATGTCGGTATAGGTGTACGCCGCCTGCATGCGCAGGCTGTCGGTCAGTTGACCCACCGCTTCCAGCTCAACGCCCTCGGACTCGATTTCACCGATGGAACGGTACGGATCGGTCGGCTCCTCTTTGGTGGCGATATTCTTCTGGTTGATGCGGAACACCGAGGCGCTGAACTGGCTGTTCATCCCCTCGGGTTCATACTTCACGCCCGCTTCCCACTGCTTGCCTTTCATCGGGTCCAGAATGTTGCCCTGCTCATCGGCGAAGCTGGTCGGCGTAAAGGCCGTGGAGTAGCTGACGTACGGCGCGACACCGTTATCAAACAGATACAGCAGCGCCGCGCGGCTGCTGATGTTGTTCTTATCCAGGTCGCTGCGGGTATGGTTAACGTTATCAACGTTCGACACGCTTACCTGGTCATAGCGCCCGCCCAGCGTCAGGCGCCAGCGGTCAATGGACATCTGATCCTGCAGGTAGTACCCGGTCTGGCGCAGCTTATGTTTTTCCTTGCTGTACTGGGTGATGTAATCCGGTTTCGCGCCGTAAACAGGGTGGAACGCGTCGATGGGCGGGAAACCGCCGTAGTAGCCGGTCACGTTATTGGTACGGTCCTGATAATCCAGGCCGATCAGCACGCGGTGGTTAACTGCCCCGGTATCGAAACTGCCGTCGACCTGGTTATCCAGCGTGATGGCATTCATCTTCTCGTCAGAACCGGAATAGCCGCGGTTGAGCTCGGTATCGTTCAGCCAGCCCGCGGCATATACCTGATTCAGCTCCACTTTGGTGTGCAGGTAGCGCAGCTTCTGGCGCACCGTCCAGTCGCTGTCGAACATGTGCTCAATGTTGTAGCCCACCATGTTTTCCCGACGATCGTACTTGTCGTAGTCATCCTCACCTTCAAAGAAGGTGTTGGTGATTTTCTTACCGTTATGCGGCACCACGGTGCCGTCATATGGCAGGCCGGAGTGGCTCCCCCCTTCCGGATCGCGGTGCAGATAGGCCATAAGATCCAGACGCGTGTTATCAGTGATGCGCCAGGTCAGGCTCGGCATCAGCGCGTAGCGCTCTTCCTTCAGCGGATCAAACTGGGAATCGGCATAGCGGGTCATCCCGCTGAGGCGCACCGCCACGCGGTCGTTATTATCAACCGGGCCGGTAACGTCGAACATCGCCCCGCGCTGGTTATTGTTCCCGGCAAATAGCTTAATCTCCCCACCCGGATCGAACGACGGCTTGCGGGAGGTCAGCGCCACGATACCGCCCGGCGATGAACGGCCGTACAGCACGGAGGCCGGGCCACGCACCACCTCGATATTGTCGAGGAACCAGGGATCCACCACCAGCGAGCTGTGAGAGTTGGTGTCTCCCATCATCTTCAGGCCGTCGAGGTAGATGTTATCCAGACTGCCGTCGGAGAAACCGCGCAGCACCATGTAGTCGAAGCGGTTTGACGCGCCAATCTGGTTGCTGTAAACCCCCGGCGTGTAACTCACCGCCTGGCGCACGCTGGTCGCGCCCTGCTCTTCAAACTGCTCGCGGGTAACGATAGAGACCGACTGCGGAGTCTCTATATCCGGCGTTTCAAGCTTGGTGGCAGCAGATTGCATCTGCGACGTGACCACAACGGTGTCCGTTTTTTGGGCATCCTGCGCCAGTAAAGGAAAAGCGACGCTACCGGTAACCCATCCCACCAGCAGTGCCAGACGTGACTTAGCAAACATAACCCTCTCCAAAGGTATTTCTTATTGTTAATAAGAATTATTACCTTTTTGAGAGGGCAAACAGCTATGCGCGCCGCCAGGATACGTATGCGCGGTGCTAAACCGCACGGGTTGCGTTCGCGCGAAGAGAGAAAGTAGGTTAGCGGCGTTTGCGCACGTCGCCCGGTGCAATACCGTAATGGCGGCGAAACGCGGTAGCGAAATTGGTGGCGTGCTGATAGCCACACATCCATGCAGCCTGCTGCACGCTATAGCCTTCAAGCAGATAGCGACGCGCCAGCGCGAGCCGACATTCACGCAGGTAATCGAAAAGGGTGCAGCCGTAGCGTTGACGAAACTTGCTGCGCAGGCTGCTCGGGCTCATGGCGGCGAGGGCGGCCAGCTGCGCAAGAGTATGATCCTGCTCCGGAGACTGTTCCAGCCTGCTGCGCACGCGTTCAAGACGCGTATGTTCAGGCCGGCACGGGAAGGATTGCTGGCGCTGCGCCAAACCCTGGCCCAGAAGCTGATACATCAGCCCTTCCAGCAACAGCTGACGGGATAACGCGCTTAGACCCTGCTGCTGAGCATGCTGGATCCCCGCAAGGACAAACTCAGGAACGTGCCAGACCAGAGTGGGCGCATTCAGGCTTTGCCATTCCTGGAGCAGCGACTCAAGCAGGGTCTCGCGCCTGGCATCGTGTGGGAATAGACCAAACGAGAGCGTTTTCAGCGTGCTGTCGGCATCGTGACGCGCGCACATTATCTGCTCTTCACTCAGGCGGGAGCTGAAGGCCATGCCGGATCGTACGACATATTCAACGCCATTGAGCGCGATCGTGACGCCTCCTTCCAGCACCACCAGCATATAGAGTGGGCTGCTATGGCGAGAGGTGGTTTCGTAAGGTTGTAAAACGCGAACGTTGGAGTGGGTCAGTGAAATGCCGGATGAAAGCGTCATCTCTTCCACATTCCCCTGCAGCACGGCGCGGTTGTTGACCTGCGCATCTTTTAACTGCGGGAACCGGTAGTCGATGCCGTAGCGCTCACCGAATATCTGAAAATCCTCAACAAAAAACAGGCGTTTCGCTGATCTATTTTCACGCTGGAGCATATGACGGTGCCTGCATCGGGGAAAGGACAAACGAAACAGTACCATTCATTGGTGGTGGCAGCAATCACTGGGCATAAAACGTATTACGCTCCGGTCTGAGCCGGAGCGAAGAAATATATTCCAGTTAAAGAGATATATTTATGCTTGCTGCCACTCAGCAAAAATCTCTTTATGGTTTTTGGTCAGGACAACTTTATTATCATCCACTTTGTCCACCCAGCCGAGCGGTATAAAGTGGTGCTTCCCTCCGGATTCCGGATCGCTTTTCGCAAGCTTGATGCGCTCACCATCCAGATGGTCCACAACACCGACGTGTGTTCCGCAGCTGGCGACAACCTGAGCGTGATCCATAATTGCGTTTTTATCTACCATAATAATTCTCCCGTTTTGGTTATTTGGCCGTTGCACGGAATTAACTGTAGCGCATAAATTTGGCTTACGGGCGCTTATTAGCATTTTGAAACATCATTGACACAACAGGATATTATGGCTACCGCGAGGCATAGCGAAGAATAATGAAAAATAAGAATAAGATGAATTATTCTCGCAGTTTATTTTTTATTTCATAATTACATTATCGCAACCAACGAGGAGGCATTAATGGCGATTCATAATATTCGTAATAATCGTACAGAAATTTCACTGGCTCTTGGTGAAGCGGTTTTAGACATTGTGCAAAAAGGCCACGAGCTGTCGCGTGAAAATCTGGCGCAGGCGATGAAAACAAAAGCAGAGAAGGAGCGCGACGATGAGCGGCTCCTGAATTACTGGAAAGCCTGTAATATGCTGGTCTGAACGAGGCGGCGTTTAGCCTGGCTAAACGCCGCCAGCCGTTACTCGTCGAAGAACCAGTAGCCCTGGTTAATCAGTCCGGTCAGTTCGTCAATAAACGCCGGATTGTTCAGCGCCTCGCCCAGCTCAGCCTGCCCGAGTTCCGTGTAGCGACACAGCACGTCCGCAGCCTTCGCATCCACCGTTTCCAGCAGTTCGCTGTTGATGAAGACGCTACCGTTGATATTCAACACGCGCAGACCGCTCAGGCGAGACAGCGTTTCGCCACCCTGCAATGCATCAAGCACTTCTTCTGCCGTGTACGGCGGTTCTGCGGTGGCAATATCCAGCTCATGGCGCGGCGTTGAGACAAAGCTACCGAACCATTTCGTGAAATCATCAGGCTTGCTGATCATGTCGATCATCATCTGGCGAATACGATCCAGCTCGTACTGTTCCACGCGTCCAGGGTGTTCGCGGCAGGTCAGATCCGGATCGCTGTAGTGCTCGCCGCCCAGATCGTTTTCCAGCGCGTAATCGGCAAAGCTGCTGATCAGATCGCGACCGTTCGGCCCACGGAAACCGACGGAGTAGTTGAGCGCCGTTTCGTGGGTAAAGCCGTCGTGCGGGAAGCCTGGTGGAATGTAGAGGATATCGCCCGGGGCCAGATCTTCGTCGATGATCGGCTCAAACGGATCAACGTGCAGCAGTGCCGGATGCGGGCAGAACTGGCGCATTGGCAGCTTGTCACCCACGCGCCAGCGGCGGCTTCCCATCCCCTGAATGATAAACACATCATACTGATCGATATGCGGGCCCACGCCGCCGCCAGGGACAGAGAAGGAGATCATCAGGTCATCCAGACGCCAGTCTGGCAAGACGCGGAAAGGGCGCACCAGCTCCGCTGCAGGCATGTGCCAGTGGTTCACCGCCTGCGCCAGCAGCGACCAGCCGGTTTCGCCCAGCCCATCGAAGTGCTCAAACGGACCATTGCTGGCCTGCCATTTACCGTTGGAATGGCTGACCAGACGGCTATCGACTTCAGGCTCCATCGCCAGCCCTGCCAGTTCGTCCGGGGTAATCGGGTCGACAAAATCAGGGAAGGCATTTTTCAGCACTACGGGTTGTTTCTGCCAGTATTTTTCAAGAAATTCCGGCCAGTTCAGGTTCAGTTGATACGCCATGGGTAGCACCAGTGAGAGGGTAAACAGGCGCGATTATAGGGGAGACGGTCCAGGGGGAACTTGTCATGGGTCAAACGAGAGGAGAAGGCCGGCGCAAACGTCCGGCCCTGAGGGATCAATCCAGCTTCAGATCGTCATAATGCGTAATCAGTTTACCCACAATGCCGTAGTCCAGCGCTTCTGCCGGAGACATCCAGAAGTTGCGGTCGGTGTCTTTTTTCACTTTTTCCAGCGGCTGGCCGGTGGCGTCAGCAATCAGCTTGTTCACGCGATCCAGCATGCGGATGATCTCGCGTGCTTCAATCTCAATATCCGTCGCCTGACCACGCACGCCACCCAGCGGCTGGTGGATCATAAAGCGGGTGTTTGGCAGAGAGTAACGATGCTCTTTTTTCGCCGCCAGGAAGATGGTGATCCCGGCGCTCGCCACCCAGCCGGTACCGATGATGTGTACGTCCGGACGGATGAACTTGATGAAGTCATGGATGGTATCACCCGCTTCCACGTGGCCACCCTGGCTGTTGATGTACAGCTTGATCGGATCGTTGCTCACGCTTTGCAGCAGGATCAGTTGGGTAATGACTTTTTGCGCCAGTTCCTGGTTGATCTCACCGGAGATAACAATCGAGCGGGACTCGAGCAGTTTTTGCTGCAGCGCGCCCGCGCCGTTTGACCCTTCCGCTTTATCCTTATCGCCTTCTTTCAGTGTGTAGTGCATTGTTATGTCCTCAGCATTTAGCGCTCAAAACCAGAGTGTAGCCTGTTTTACCGGTCAAAGTCCTCAGGCGCACACAATGCGAACATCCTGCGCCGCAAACGCGTCGATAACGTCCTGTTTAATATTCGCGTCCACCACCAGCACATCAATGTCCCGGCTCTTTGCCACGACAAAGCGCGCCACGCCGGGAAGCTTGTCAGCAGTCAACGCCACGATGGTCTGGTTGCTCTGGGCGATCACCGCTTTTTTGAACGCACAGTCGGCAAAATCAAAACCGGTCAGCCCCATCTCAGGATCCATCGCACAGCCACCGATAAAGGCCTGATCAAAGATAATCCCCTCAAGCTGGCTCGCAGCCGTGGCACCCACCGTCGCGCCGGACGCCCGCTGGATCTGCCCGCCGGTGATGATCACCTCGCACAGCGGATGTTGCAGCAGCGCGGTCGCGATGGCCGGGGAGTTGGTCACCACCGTCACGCTGAGTTCGACAGGAAGGGCTTTCGCCAGCGCCAGATTGGTGGTGCCCGTATCCATAAAGATACAGCCACCTGCCTTGATCAGCGTTGCCGCTTTCTGCGCGATTGTGGCTTTTTGTGCACTGTTTTCCTGCTCGCGGCGGCTAAATGTCCCCGCATCCGGCAGCTGAAGTACCGCGCCACCGTAGACCTTTTTACAGAAGTCCTCTTTGCTAAGCTCATGTAAATCACGGCGAATGGTGTGCTCGGAGACCTTCATTTGTGTCGCCAGTTCGGTGCACACCACCCTTCCGCTCTCCTGAAGGATCTGACGGATCAGCGCTTGTCGTTGCTCCGGAAAAGCAGCATAATCGAGCATTATAAGTCCTATAAAATAACAAAACCGAGCATCAAAGCGCATAATGTTGCACTGCGCGTGCTCTGTCAATCAGCACTCACCGCGAGGATAACAATGAACATTGCCCATGTTGCACTCTGGACCCGACACCTTGATGCACAGGTACAGTTCTGGGAAACGGTTTTTGGCGGACGCCGTAATGAACGCTACCTCAGCAAAAATCGCCCGGGCTTTGCGTCACATTTTATTACTCTGGATGGCGGGCCAACCCTTGAACTGATGACGGTGCCGGACCTGCCCGACGCCCCGGCTCATCCGGAGTTTATTGGCTGGGCGCATATCGCCATTCACGTCGGCAGCCAGGCTGATGTGGACCGTATGGCGGCGCAGGCGCAGTCAAACGGCACCCTGCTCAGCGCCCCCCGCATGACCGGGGATGGGTTTTATGAGGCGGTGATTGCGGACCCGGACGGCAACCGGATTGAGCTCACAGGAGAGTAAAAGACATAACGCCTGCCATGCAGGCGTTAATGTTTAATTCACCGTGGCCGGGCGCGCCAGATTTTCCTCCCCCTCACGTTGCTGCGCTTTCTCGTGCTGACGTTCCGCCAGCAACCGGCAAATCTCCGCATGCTTCTCCTCGGTAAAGGTAAAGCGCGACATAAACCCAAGCCGGATCAGCGAGCCGATGGCCGGCAGCAGACAGATACCAAAGAACAGCCCCGACAGCACGCCGTCACTCTGGGTTTGTGCCTGCGGGACATAGCCGATCATCGTCAGAAACACGCCGATTAACCCACCGCCGACCGCCACCGACATCTTGCCGGTAAAGGTCTGTCCGGAGAAGGTGATCGCTGCACAGCGCTTGTGGGTGTGGTACTCCGCATACTCAATGGTGTCGGCAATCATCGACGAGGTGAGAATGTTGGACATCATCACAAACAGCGTACTCAGGCCAAGCAGGATAAACAGCATTGCCGTCTGTTGATAGCCCACAAACCACATCACCACGCGTACCGCGACATCCAGCCCGCAGAGGATCATAAACAGCTTCCGCTTCTGCATCCTGCGCGTCAGCATTGGGGCGACGAGACACACCACCGCCGCCATAATCCCCATCACGCCGATCGCCATCTGCAGGCTGCCGTCACCCATATTGTTGATAAAGAAGTAGATGTAGAGGCCGCCAGCCACGTTATGGAACACGCAGAAGAAGAACGACAGCAGAACGATAAACAGCGGCTTGTTCTGGCGCAGGTTATGGAAAGTGTCACGTATCGTCACCTTTTCCGGACTCGGCGGCACACGCTCCTTAATCTGCATAAAGCCGTTGAGCATCAGCGGCAGGCCGACCAGCATCATCACCAGCGCCGCCATAAAATAGCCTTTGTCGTTGCTGTACTGGGCGAAGAACGCCGCCAGTTTTGGGAAGAAAATATTGGCGCAGGCGATCCCGGCGTTAACCCCCAGCATGGCCGCCGTCACCGCGCGGGTGCGCTGCCCGGAGTCATTAGTCATCACCGACGACATCGACCAGAACGGGATATCAGAGATGGCGTACAGCGTTCCCCACAGAATGTACGTCACCCCGGCGTAGAGAATTTTGGTGGTCATGTCCGCTTCGATTTTATAGAACGACAGCAGCGTGACGCCGGTAATGAGTAACGGGGCGATCAGCAAGAAGTGGCGAAACTTGCCGAACCGGGTGTTAATGGTGTCCATTATGCTGGCAAATAGCGGGTCGTGAACCGCATCCCACGCGCGGGCAATCAGGAAGATGGTACTCGCCGCCAGCGCCGAAATCCCCAGCACGTCGGTGTAAAAATAGTTAATAAACGAACCCACTAAACCAAAGCTAAAACACTGACCTAATCCATAACCAAAATAAGACCACAACTCGCGAGACGGTATTTTCATTGTCATTGCCATAGTGCGTACCTGGTTGCCCGGCGGCAGGCCGCCGGGTCGATATTATTAGCCCTGCGCTTTCGGGGCGATCTTACGGAGCTTCTTCATTAAGGCCATTTCACTGCGCGAGAACGGGATACCGTTCTCCTCAAAGACGTCGTGGAACCAGAGGCGGCAGTAGTCCGTAGACTCCTTCATCACCACCGGCCACGGCAGCCACGTCTGGGTTTTACCGCGCACCAGCCCCCACTGATACGGCGCGACCTTCGCCGTGTACATCAGCGGGAGCTGCTCCTCGAGGGTGCTGCCCACGTGGCGGGCCAGCCATTCGGTGCAGAAGATTGGCCGCCCAAGCGCCTGCAGCTGCTGGATAATCGCGGTCATACGTCCGGTGTTGGTGTAAGCGTGGAAGCTCACCACGTCGGATAGTGCCAGCGCGGTTTGATCCAGCGGATGCTGATAAAACGTCTCGCCCTCCTCTTCCGCCGGCAGACGCCACGCGCAGACGGTGAGCGGCTGAGTGGGATCCTCTTCACGCACCCACCGGAACGCCAGCTTCATCAGCTCATGCGCGCAGGCCTCCAGCTTCGCGTCGTACTGCACCTCCTGCGTACCGGTCGCAAAAATGCCGCGGTTGCCCGGCTCGTTATACAGATCCCACAGCAGTACGCGCTCATCGTTGCGGAACTGGCGGATAACGTCGCGGATATAGCGCTCAATCTGCGGCCAGCAGTCGGGATTGCAGACTTTATCGCGCCCCGGGCTCGCTGCCGCCTGGCTGTTGTGCTTGCCCGGCACCGGCGGCTTTTGCGGGCCGAGGTACGGCTCGTCGCCGGAGAAACCGCAATCGTCCATCAGGGTCAGCATGGTGCTGAACCCGTGGCTGTCGGCCATCGCCAGAAACGCGTCGATGCGCGCCATCAGGCCGTCGCGGTCGTGTTCCCAGACAATAAACGGCAGGTTGATGCGCAGGGTGTTGTAGCCCGCCTCCGCCGCCCAGCCCAGTTCGCGGTCAATGGTATCGGCATCGAAGGTCTCTTCCTGCCAGATATCGGTCCAGTTCACCGCCGTCGACGGTAAATAGTTAAACCCACACAGCCAGCCTTTTTGCTGATACCACGCCTGTGCCTGCTCCCTGCTCCACTGCTCTTTCATTACGCGTCCTCTTACTGATAATGTTTAGCTAATAAATATTAGTTGCGGGGTAAATGCGCAATTCATGACGCTCCGAAAAGCGACAGCCTTCACAAAGTTCATGCAGGCGCGAATAAGAAACGTGATCGACGGCGCGTAAGCGAACAGTTAGGGTATGATGCGGTGTCGCGAGAGGGAGAGGACGGATGAAGCGAAAAACAAAAGTCACGATGAACGATATTGCGCGGGCGGCGGGGGTGTCGCAGGCGACGGTATCGCTGGTGCTCAACCAGTCCCGTAACATCAAGCTCAGCGACGAGACCCGCCAGCGGGTGATCGGCGTGGCGACCGAGCTCGGTTATGACCGCCTGCCTGCCATTCACGCCCCGCGCAACCAGGAGGAAATCGCCCTGCTGGTAAGTTCCCTGCAAAGCTTTGATCCCTTTATCGATGCCATCAGCCAGGCGCGGGAAGCCGCATGGCGCAACGAAGCGCTGCTGACGGTGTACGACTACGGTGATGACGTAGAGCTGGCGCTGAACATTATCCGCCAGCTGGAGAAGCGCAACTGCGTGGGGATTATCCTCGCCTCCCCCGTTACCACGCTTGTCGACATGACCGCTTTTCAGGACTGCACCCGCATTCCACTGGTGCTGCTCAATCAGCGCGACCCCGGCTCGCCGCTGCTGCCGTCGTTTATTCCGGACGACTACGCCAACGCCTTCCAGGTGACCAAACACCTGATCGCCTGCGGTGCAACGCGCATTGCCCACATCACCGGCGAGAGCTGGATGGAGGCCTCCCGCCAGCGGCTGGCCGGCTATCAGGCCGCCTTACAGCAGGCCGGTTTAGCCTGTGACGAGAGTCTGGTGCGCCAGACCAACTGGCAGTTCAGCGAATCCTTTACCGCCACCACCTCTCTGCTGGCGCTGGACGAACGCCCGGACGCCATCTTCTGCGCCAGCGACTGGCTGGCGATCGGCTGCTATCAGGCGCTGGCGGTAAACGGCGTGCGCATCCCGCAGGATATGCTGCTGGCGGGCTACGACGACCAGAAGATCTCTGAGCAACTCACCCCACCGCTGACCAGTATCCAGCTCCCCTACAGCGAGCTGGGACGGCTGGCGGTGGAGTACCTGTGCAATCAGGAAGATGCCGCCACCCACGTGACGCTGGCGGGCAGGCTGAAGGTACGGACATCAAGCCTCGTCTGAGGTGAAGACCATTCCGGCATAGGGTTTCTCCCGGCACGCCGCCAGCCGCGCGGCGAGGCTGCCCACGTGCAGTTCCAGCTTGTGCCCGTCCGGGTCGAGAAAATAGAACGATGCCCCCTCGCTTTTGTTTTGCTTCCAGACGGTAACGCCCGCCTGCTCCAGCTTGTGCGAGAACGGCTCAAAATCTTCCGCCGCAACGGTAAACGCGTAATGGGTATAGTCGCTCTCCTGCGGCGGCACGTAACCGCGCGCCTCGTCATAGGACAGGCAGACCCACAGATCGCCGCAGGTAAGATAGGCCCCGGTATTCCAGCGGGCGTGCAGCGTCAGCCCCAGCAACTCGTGCCAGAAGGTAACGCTTTTTTGCAGGTCGCTGACCGCGAGGGTCAGATGGTTGAGTGATTGCAGCATGACGTGCCCTTTTGTTTTTTGCGCCAGACGTGGTACGGTAACTTCATGAACATAAACCACGCCGTGCTCACCGTAAACCGCTGGTGGCTGCCTTCTTAAAGGCGGCACGGAGTAGTTTTCCCCATTTTCAGATAGCCGCCGAAAGGCGGCTTTCACATTTCTAAGACCCCTTTCGGCACTTGCACATTAAGGAGTCTTTATGAACATTCAAACCATCCTCACCGGCGACCGCCCAACCGGCCCGCTGCACCTGGGCCATTTCGTCGGTTCGCTGCGCCAGCGCGTGGCGCTTCAGCAGACGCATAACCAGTATGTCTTGATTGCCGATCTGCAGGGGCTGACCGACAACGGCAGCAACCCGCAAAAAATCCGCGACAACATCCCTGAAGTGCTCGCCGACTACCTCGCCGCCGGCATCGACCCGAACCTGACGACACTCTGCCTGCAGTCCGCCCTGCCCGCTCTCGCCGAGCTGACAATGTTGTATATGAATATCGTCACCGTCGCCCGCGTCGAGCGTAACCCGACGGTGAAAAACGAGATCGCGCAGAAAGGCTTTGCCCGCTCGCTGCCGGTCGGTTTTATGGCCTACCCCATCAGCCAGGCGGCGGACATCACTGCGTTCAAAGCCGAGTGCGTCCCCGTCGGCGACGACCAACTGCCGATGATTGAGCAGACCAATGAGATTGTGCACAAGATGAACAGCCTCTTGCCTGCCCCGGCGCTGCGCCACTGCAAAGCGATGCTCAGCGACACCGGCCGCCTGCCCGGCATCGACGGCAGCGCCAAGATGTCGAAATCACTGGGCAACACCCTGCATCTTTCCGCCAGTGAAGAGACGATTCACCGTGCGGTCAGCGCCATGTACACCGACCCGAACCACCTGAAGGTGAGCGACCCGGGGCAGATTGAGGGAAACGTGGTGTTTACCTACCTCGACGCGTTTCATCCGGACAAAGCGAAAGTGGCAGCGATGAAGACGCATTATCAGGCGGGCGGACTGGGTGACCGGGCATGCAAGAACGAGCTGGAGGCGTGCCTGCAGGAGCTGATTGCACCGATGCGGGAACGGAGGGCGATGTACATGCAGGATAAAGGGGAGCTGATGGCGATGCTGAAGCGCGGCACGGAACGAGCGCAGGCGGTGACGCAGGGGACACTGAGGGAAGTGAAGGTTGGGCTGGGGGTGCCGGTGTTTAGTTAAGTTAGTTTGAGCGGTGGAGTGCGTGGGATTGGCATGAAACCGCTTATTGTCTCATTTAAGATAATATTAATGCCCCTAATAATTCTTAATTTTTCGTGTAGATTATATAAATTGCTTTAATTGCATTAATATTACATCGATATTACTCTTTATAACAGATTTAAAGAGATACTATGGCTGACGTAGAAGATATAGCGAGGAGATTATGCAATATAATCTCCTCGCCTGATACCGTGACTGGACTTATAAATGGAGGGCTATCTGTACCGTTAGATTATGGATATCGGGTTTATGGTATCGTTGACACGGACACACGATATACACACAAGACTGAGAAAATAACAATAGAAAAACCAAAAACAAACACTACGGCAGGGTCATATGAGTAAGTTTACCATCCCAATTATAAACCTGCTTCTTTGCTCATATTTAATTTTTGCCTATAGTCTTTGCTGGATTGAATTCGACACATGGCATGATAAAACAATCGCTTTTTCCATCATTACTATAAGTGCTTACATTATTTCATTAGTACTCAATAGATTACTGCCAGGAAAGATACTTACTTTAGGTGGGATCCTGAACGTGTTATCAGGCCCTCTGCTCGTGGTAGGTGCATTTGCTTGCATAGCTATTCTTGAGCCGTGGCCTTTGAAAATTCCTGGCTTATTCATATGGGTCGTGGCGATGTTATATCTACCTTCTTTTATAAACATTTAATAGAACAGTGTGGTGCCGGGTGCCTCCCGGTGAGCAAAGCCCGCATAATGACGTTAACCTATAAATTATGCCCCACCGCACAGGGGGATTCACCACAACACGAAGTATATGAAAAATCCCGCGATAAAAAAGCTATTCAAACCGACAATAAGACAACAGTCATTTCGCCATTTTGCTTAATCATGCGCTGCCAGACACACTACCGCATTCACCCTTCGGCTTATAAAGCATGTCCAGCGGAATAAATCATTGCTATCTCTTTAATAGCCTCAACTTTCGCCATCTTATTAACCTTTCGATTTATTGATGTATTTCATTTTTGTGCCAGGATTTTTAACGGATAAAAATGAATGCACGGAAGATACCCTACCTCTCCTCCGGCAAAGATATGGACAAATAAGATGAAACTCAGGATAACATTACTTTCAGTACTGCTGGCGCTTCCGCTATTTGCTCAGGCGACCTGCAACGTACCGGAGACGCTCTCCGGCAAAATCTTTATCAATAAAACGGGTCCGCTATGGTCTGTGCAAAACCCCAATGCCGATAGCCTGCTCCGGCTGGAGTTCACTGACGATACGTATACCAGCCATATCTTGCGCACAGGCGATAAGGTGCAAGGGAAATACCGTTATGAAGTTTTTAAAAGCCAAACAGGCCTGGCACACAGCGTAGGCGTTCTGGAAGCGGAGGAAGATTTTCAGGGCCAGACGACGCTGTTTACCCTCACGCTCGTCTGCCTTAGCGACAGCACCGGCACCTTTGTCTACAACCAGCGCCAGGGCGCCATTAAACCGGATATCAGGCAGAACACGGGGGTCTGGATAGTTCAGGATCCTGCGACCTGAAAAAATCCTACTGCCATCCGGGATATTTACCCTTCAGCATAATCGTGAAAAAGGACAAACAGATGAATACCTACCACGCATTCCCCTGGCAACGGGTTGTTAGCGCGCAGGGCTATACGGCGAAATCAAAGGAAAATGTGATTCACTTCACCGACACGCTGTTCTGTATCGACGGTAGCGGTACCATTGTGGATATTATTCAACATAACGATGACGCGTTCCGGCACGTACGTGACGCCGCCCGTAAAGCGGGTAAGCTCACTGAACTCTCTTCTGACCAGTATCTTCTGCCCGGCCTGATCGATTTGCATGTCCACGCCCCACAGTGGCCTCAGATGGGCAAGGCGCTGGATAAACCGCTTGAGAAGTGGCTGAATGACTACACGTTCCCGCTTGAAGCCAGATACGCCGACGTCGAGTTTGCCCGCCGAAATTATACGGAACTGGTCAGCGCGTTGTTGGCGAACGGCACAACCACCGCCGTCTACTTCGCCACCCTGCACACTGAAAGCAGCGTCGAGTTGGCCCGCATATGCCTGGCCCAGGGGCAGCGCGCCCTGGTGGGCCGCGTCGCGATGGACGATCCCTCCCAGTGCCCTGACTATTATCGGGACGAAACGGCGGCATCGGCCGAGGCGGAAACGCGTGCATTTATTCGCGCTGTCGCAGAGTTACCCGGTAATACGGCAAAACGCGTGCTCCCGGTTATCACCCCGCGGTTTATTCCCTCCTGCACGGATGACCTGCTGAAAAGACTGGGCACGGTGGCGAGAGAAACAGGCTGCCACGTGCAAACCCATTGCTCAGAAAGTGACTGGGAACATGGTTACGTCAAAGAACGCCTGGGGAAAACGGACACCGTGGCGCTGCGTGATTTTGGCCTGTTGACCCCAAAAACCATCCTCGCGCATTCAAACCACATTGAAGATGACGATGCTGACCTGATTAAGAAAACCGGGGCTGGCGTCGCGCACTGCCCCCTTTCAAATTTCTATTTTGCCAATGCAGTATTCCCTCTGCGAGCAATGCTGGACCGTGGACTGAACGTCGGGTTAGGCACCGATATTGCCGGTGGCCATAGCCCCTCGGTATTTGATGCCTGCCGCCATGCCATCACCGCCAGTAAAGCCCTGAATGATGGCGTCGATGCCCGTATCAAACCGGAACACCGCGGCAGACCAGGCTCGGCAGTCAGCTTCAAGGAAGCATTCTGGTTGGCGACAGCCGGTGCGGGTGGCGTGCTTGAGCTGCCTGTAGGAAAGCTGGAGGTCGGATACCAGTTCGATGCCATCGTTATCGATACCCGGGCTGCAGGAAGCGATATTTATATTCATCCTGCTGAAGACCAGCCTGAAGATAAACTGCAAAAAATCATCTTTAACGCCAGGCGAAATAACATCAGCCGTGTCTGGGTAGACGGAAAAGCCGTGAAAGTTCAGTAAGATCATACAGCGGCACCGTCTGCGGCATCATCGTGGCTCCCTGTGAAATGCTTTCTTTTCTCAGGGAGAGGTATGCCCGAAGCGAACCTGGTGTAAACACGAAGCAGGGATTCTCCGCATGGCTGAACCAGCAAGCGGGGAGCTGAAGTTTTGCAGCGACCTGTTTGCCCCCCGTGTTCGGCCATTGTCATCTTCCCTGCTAAGTTTGAAATGACTTGAGTACACGTCTGCACGAAAATGCGCGCGCCAGCCAAACATGTTCACCCTGTTTAGCCCTTTTTCACCTCGTAATCCGGTAGCGAGAATCGAGTGATAAAGGTATTGAGCGCGTTGGTATCAGGTAGCGCGGTCAGCGCCCCTTTGCGCGTTGTCGCGAGGGCACCGCAGGCGCTGGCCTGAGCCATGGACTGGTGGAGTTGTTCAACATTCTGCGGCATCCCGCGATGTGCAATCCAGGCCAGCAACCCTGCGACAAACGCGTCGCCAGCCCCGGTTGTATCAACACTGTTGACGGTATAACCGTCGAAATGAATAACGCTGTCGCGCCACAGCACCATGGCACCTTGCTCACCGTAGGTCACGACTTTGAGTTGCGCGGGCAGAGCGTTGAGGGCGTTAAGCGCATGGGAAAAATCGTGAGAGCCTGTCATCCAGTGCCACTCTTCTTCCGAGAGTTTAAGAATGTCGGCCTGGGCGGCGAAATGACGCACCGTCTCGAGCATTTCATGCTTATCGGGCCACATTTGCTCTCGTAAATTCACGTCGAAACTCAGTAATCCCCCACGCTGTTTTACATGGTTGATGGCGGTGACGAGCGTATGACGACACGTTTCGGCGACCAGGGCCAGAGAGCAGAAGTGCAGAATATCGTCGCTAAAACCGGGCAGCGCATCGGGCGTTAAAAATTGATCCGCGGAGGGGTTGGTTAAAAACGTAAATCCACGCTCGCCAGCGCGGCCCAGAGAGACCAATACCGTGCTGGTTCTGTGCTGATTATCCCACTGCAGACTTTCGGTTGAAACGCCTGCGTCAGACAGCGTTTTCTTCAGAAAATAACCAAAGTCATCCTCACCAACCCGGCCAATAAAACCACTCTGGCAGCCCAGACGCGCAGCGCCAATTGCCACATTGAACGGGGCACCTCCTGCGCAGGCCTGATATTGCATGTCTGAAAGCGGTAGAAGATCCACCACTGCATCGCCAAGAGTCCAGATATTCATGACATTTCCTCAATAATAATTAACTTTTTAAATGTGACCTGCGGGAAGGTCACTTTTTTAATAGTGCTTAAGCGTGAACAGGTGCCATGGATTATCCAGGCATACGGTTTAAAAGTTATAATCCAGCATCAGCTTATATTCGGTGGTAACAGCCTCACCGTGGGTCACCCAGCTTCCGTCCTGTTTTATCAACGAGCCAGTAACTTCTCCCGACACGGTAAAGCGAGAGGTCAACGGATAATTTGCCGATACCTTCAGGAAGCGGTTGCGGGTATTCTGGAAGACTTCGCCATCTTCAGGCTGCGCATTGTATTTCTTATAATGGCCATACCCGCCGCTGAGCGTTGTGGATAATTTCCCCCAGTTGCGCCAGACGCCGACAGACGTGGTCCAGCTTTTTTCGTCAATATCGCCCCATTGCGCCCTGTCTAAAATGGCAGAGGCAAATTGCTGGCGGAACCAGACGCCGGTGGTGTTATTAATAATATATTGCACGCCAGGCTCAATCTGAAATGAACGCACGTCGCGGTCATTTTGCGATCCACCGCTGCGGCGGTGATCGATCTGCTGATACAAATAGTTAAAGAATGAGAAATTGTCCGTAACCCGAAGATCGGTAAAGAACTTAACGCGGCCTTGCCAGCGGTCCTCGATTGAGGCGCTTCCCCCCATGACATCCCAGCCATAGCGCAGACGTTTGTAAAAATATTCATGGCCGATGATCAACTGAGTCCACTGGTTTTGGCTGAGGTAAGACTGATCCTCCCACGTCCCGTTATAGTGGGTGGTTCTGCCCTCAGAGAAAGCCAGATACCAACCGGGTAACGCATCGTGTCGCATCACGCCTTCTACAAACGTCAGTGAATCATTCCCGTTGTGGAAATGGCTGTTACGCCAGTTATTGTCCTCAATGGCATATTTCATCTTCAGTTGACCATGAACGCGGCCACCGGCAGGATTGGAGGAGCGGGCTGAGGTCCACATAACCTCTTCATCCAGATAGGACCACGGGTCCACGGCAACAACCTTTCCCGAGGGGTCCTTCATGATGCTCATGCTCGCATTCGCCAGCGCGGGAAACAGAAGAGCAAAAATAACAGACAGGGCATGATAGTTTTTCATAATAATATCCCGTTAAATCATTTCTTTTATTTTCAACGTCGCGTGAAAATGGTCGTTTTGAGGCAGGCTAATACTCCACGGCTTCTCCTGCATGGAATACATCCGGGTACTGAATGCCGCTTTATTGTTTATATAAAAGACAGCAATTGAGTTTTGAATGAGAACGCGTAACTCAATTTTTTCCCCGATCGGAACATCTACCCAGGATTCCGCGTTAGCCTGATGAATCGACGCGAGCGGCGCGTTGAAAAAATAGACTTTTCCTTTGCTCTTATTGAACACAACGTTCAGCATCGCATCACTGACTCTGTCGTCGGTCAGACCAAAGCTCATCACCATTCCGGCAGAAGGAACATCGATGGTTGCGCTCAACTCACCGCGTTCAGGCAAGGCCGGGTACAGCGCCGACTGTAAGGGGCCGAACGACGTGGCCGTTTTAAGCGTTTTAGTGCTCGTTAAGGTGGTCACCGGACCAGGATTCTCACTGATGACCTTCTGAAGCTCCTGGGGCAGGATGCTGTTGAGCTGGCCCTGATCATCTGCGATGAGCTCATGAGCAACCAGATTCCCTGCCCAGTCAATATTGCCGCTGTCACGGTGACCGGCTTTCGTCGGGATCCAGCCGAAAACAAACAGGCGATCGTTTTTGAGAACCAGTTTACCCGCGTAAAAACCCGAGCCGTCGACCACATAATTGTCCAGTTTCCGCCACGGCCCCTCCGGATTATCCGCAACCCGGTATTGTGTCAGGCGTAACGGCCATTGGTCGCTAAAGCTGAGATACCAGCGTCCGTTGAAGTAAACCAGTGTCGGGCATTCGAGGTTGGCGTTGCTGGTGATGGTGTCGTTATCAAAAAATACGCCGCGATCTTCCCAGTGCGTTAAATCCGTTGAACTGTACCGGGCAATAACCCCACGACCGTTACTGCGCGTAGTAATTAACATCCAGTATTCTTTCTTTTCCTCAACCCAAACGACGTGAGGGTCCCGGAAATCATTACCCCGATAGTTACCGCCGGGCAAAATGGTGTCCTGCGGGTGTTTCACCCAGTGAAGGCGGTCCTTACTGGTCGCGTGCATAATAGACTCAACCGGGAACACATTTTCATTGTGTGCGGTGTACCAGGCATGCCAGGTATCGCCGACTTTAATAATCGAACCGGTTCCCAATAACAGTTCAGGATCGTCAACATCGTTAACGTAGGGGATCACTTCGGAATGGTTCTGATAATCATACAAGTTGGCACTCGACAAGAGATGAAAAGCATGTACCCCCAGATCGCTGCCGCCGCGGACATCATTAAGATAATAAATATCAAATTTGTCATCGTTAAAAACGGGCATGGGGTCGCCCACAAATGAACCGTCAACCCGCGGGAAAAAGCCATTAATATGGGTGATACTTTTATTCTGTAATGTTTCTTTCGAAGGCTGCGCCCAGGCAGGATTATTGCCGAGTGAAAGCGCAAGCAGCGCGACAGATGCCGCAACTATTAATTTTTTCATGCTACACCTGAATGTCAGAAGTTATAATTCACGCCAACCACGGTAAACGGGTTCCATGAGTGACCGGTCGATGTCCAAAGCCCGGTTTCTTTCGTAAATTGTGCTTTGAATTCACCGTATAATCGCACTTCACCAAATACCGGATAACTCAGCGTGCCCCCGATAAACTTATACCGACCGTCATAGAAAACTTCGCTGGCATTGCTGGCGTTATCTATTTTGTCCTGGCCAAATCCAACATACAGGGAGGTTAATAATGGATACCAGTTTCGCCAGAGCCCGGCCGTGACTTTCCATTCTTCTTCGACAATATCGCCCCAGCTCTGACGTTCCTGGCGGTTATGGTAATAATAGGGTCGCAAATAGAGTCCGAGATCCGGATTCACGCGGTATTGAATGGCTGGCTCAATTTCGAAAATGTACTGCTCCAGATCGCCATTCCCCGGTTCGTTACCCTGAGGCTGATATTCGCCATACGCGTATCCGGCCAGGCTCCATTTGCTGGACAGTCGCAGGTCCTGCCAGACTTTGAACCGGTTTTTCCAGCGTTTCGTTGCCGTTTCGGAGCCGACCATAACTTCCGTACCGATATTCCCTCGCCAGGTTTCGAAAATATGGCCCACAAAAAATTCATTTATAGTATTGGTGCCTTGATAGTCCTGATTACTGAACTGTCCTTTATAACTGTCTTCTCTGGCATTCCAGAAACCGAAATACCAGTTAGGCAATTCATCGTGCCTTAAAAAAGCCTGAATGGTGGCGAGTTTAAACTTGCCGCTGTTTTTCTTATTATTGCTCCAGCGAACATCGTCAATTTCTATCTGAGACCCGATGTTTCCATGCAGGCCACCCACTTCCATATTACGACCGATACTGTTCCAGTGAATCGGCGGGTCTTCCTGCCTTAAACGCAACAGACTGACGTCTTCGGGGTTATCCCCTTTAGAACGCTTTTTCACTTCCGCTTTTTTATTCTCCGTTTGCGCCGATAACGTCACGGGTTTTGGCGAGGTCGTGAGTTCAGGTTGTTGACCTGCAGCAACCGGAGAAGACGAAGCACGAAGGGACGATTGTTCATTACCGTTATTGGCTGATGATACACTCGTACCGTTGGTGTCTGATTCATCCTGAAAATAGCTTTGATAGTTTCCTGTAACGTCTTCAGCAATGGCAGGAAATGCCGCTAATGTCACCATTAATGCCAGCGTCTGTTTTCCTGGAACAAATATGTTTTTATCTTTCGCGGTAATGCAATTTTGAGGTATTACGCTTTCATCCATTTTGCTCTCTCATTATTCCAGACAATAACATGCCAGCCAGAGACTGGCAGAAATAAAAACTCACCCTGCAAGAAACAGGTCGGAACGGAGAATTATTTATCTAAAGACCAGTATCCCGCATCGTATAATGAGGCCACACCCTGATTTGCAAACAATGAAATATCGCGCTCGCCCGGCTGCGGATAAATACGACTGCTTAAGCAAGCGTCACCATCGTTAACAAAAACTTCCACCGATGAGCGGTCGATAAAAATTCGCAGTGACAGAACGCTGTCCGCTGGTAGCGGAATACTGCGCGTGCCTTCCAGCGAATATTCCGGATAGCGACGCTCCACCACCAGACGCCCGGCCTGATCGTCGACGTAAATTCTCAGCCCGTCGCCCAATGCGATACCAAACTGTTCAGCCGTCGATGCGCTCAAATCCCATGCCAGCTGTACTTCGACCGCGTCGGCATCAGCCGCGACAAGGACGTTCTGATTGTTCAGGCAGCGGACGGGCGTGGGATAATAGCTGCCACGCAGCGCGGTCACTTCGGCAGCCGGTTTCATTCTCACCCGGCCATCGACAAGGCTTAATTCGCGCGGAAGCGAGAGCATTCCGGCCCAGCCATCCTGCTGTTCGGGCATCGGTGATTCCCACATATCCAGCCACCCGATGACAATGCGTCGGCCATCCGGGGTCACGAAACTCTGCGGGGCATAAAAGTCGTGGCCATGGTCCAGCTCAGTAAATTGTCCGCTGTGGGTGAACGGTTGACCTGGCTGCCAGTCCCCAAGTAAATAGCCACTCTGGAACAGGTTGCGATAGTGATACCCTTCCGCCGCCATGCCCTGCGGCGAGAACATCAGGACACGCTTCTCTCCCAGGGTGAAGAAATCCGGGCATTCCCACATAAAGCCCTTGCCTGCATCAGCCTCGGCGAAAATACCCTCGTCATGCCATTCGCGGAGATCGGTGGAACGGTACAGGCGCACCTGGCCGGTATTTTCCACGCGGGAGCCGACAACCATGTACCAGAACTCACCTTCGCGCCACACCTTCGGATCGCGAAAGTGATGCAGTCCGGGCGGTGTATCAATCACCCTGCCGTGCCGTTCAAAATGGATGCCGTCACGACTGGTCGCCAGACACTGCACCTGGTAGAGGTTGTCGTCTGTGTCCGACGGGCCGTGAAATTTATGTCCGGTATAGATCAGCGCCAGCGTATCGCCATCCACCACGGCGGAGCCGGAGAAACAGCCGTCTTTGTCCGCCGGGCCTTCCGGCGCTAGCGCGACGGGCAGATGTTCCCAATGCACCAGATCTTTGCTTCGGGCGTGCCCCCAGTGCATCGGCCCCCATTTCGGGGAATAGGGATGGTGTTGATAAAAGGCGTGATACCAGCCGTCAAACCATACCAGGCCATTAGGATCATTCATCCAGCCTGCGCGAGGGGCGAGGTGATAGCGCGGATACCAGCGCGGATTAATCCCGGATTGTGCTTTTTCAAGCACCTGTTCAGCCTGTTCTAATAAGGATGTCATCGTCTTTACTCTCAGTACATTACACAGCGTTTTGCTGCAGAAAAGATGGCTCAGATGAGGATTTAGTTGAGCGCAAAAGGAAAATGGAAATAAACGTGGTGCTGAACACCATGATGCCCATGATCAGATAGGATTGGGCGAAGCCAAATCTCTCATAGCTAAAGCCTGCCAGCGGGGACAATACGGTGCCAATGACGGAGCTGGTGCAGGCAAATCCCACCAGATAAATGGTGGAGGAGAGACGTTTGTCGAAATTCAGGCTGTTGTATTTAAATATGGCGACTAACAATATTGGCAGTTCGACCGCGTGAAGCAGTTTGGTAATGGAGATAAGCAAGGGGCCTTCCACCAGCCCGGAAGCAATCATGCGCAGCGCCATCACCATACCTGCGAATATCAGGCCATTTTTAGCGCCAATGCGATTAACCAGCCACGGCGCACAAAACATACCCGCGGCCTCGAGAAAGACCTGGAAAGAGTTTAAATAGCCAAACATCTCGTTCCCTTCTCGTAATGTCGGGAACTGTGACGAGAAATAGACCGGGAATTGCTGATCGTATACGCCGTAAATGCAGGTTCCGACCACGAAGAATATCAGCGCCCAGAAGCGCGGCAGAGTCAGCAGGCGCAGGGCGTCTTCCAGAGAAACTTTTTTAGCACCAATTTCGAGTTTCTCCATGCTTGCCGGTGCGGCCACCTTTAAGCGGGCCAGCAGACAGAAGAAGATTAACCCTGAGCATGACGCCACCAGGAAGTTAAGATCAGGGTTGATATTAAACAGTAACCCGGCAAAAAACGTGGCGACCGCCCAGCCCAGAGACCCCCACATGCGTGCCCGCCCAAACTCAAAGGTACTCTGACGCGCAACGCGCTCGGTATAGGACTCCAGAACGCCGATACCGCCATTAAACGTCAGCCCGATAAATAAGCCCCCGAATACGCTGCCCAGCAGAATATTAACGCTCAGCAGGTAGCTAAAAAGCAGATAAGCCGGGCCGGAGAGGATCAACAACGCGGTGATAAACCATAACAAATGTTTGCGCAGACCAAGTCGGTCCTGGATAAAGCCATAACAGACCTGCGCGAAGAGCGCGGAGACAGATAACACGGAAAAAATAATGCCGGTTTCCGATGCCTTTAGCCCCACTTCCTGGTGAAGCCAGATTGAGAGAAGTGAACTTGATGAGGACCAGGTCACAAAGAAAAAGAACAGCAGAGCGCTGAGCAGCATGTAACTTCGAGTAGGCCGTTTTTTCATCTACGTAATCTCGCAAGAAGGATATGCTAAGATGGTAACGTTAACATTTCAGGCATACACTTGGTTTTGATGTGATACTCGATGTTAATCACAAAAGTTAACGTTAACATTAATGTGTTGAGATCGCGCTCAAACTTTTAAGCGTGACTTGCGTAACCCTGGGTGTCGGTGCCTAGAATAGGACATTCGCATTGGCTCACAACACCTTACCGGGTCGAATGCATTCAGATAATGGAAAGCTATGGCGTCTTTAAAAGATGTGGCCAAACTGGCCAATGTATCGCTCATGACGGTTTCCCGGGTGCTCAATGACCCGAAACGCGTAAAGCCTGAAACCCTGTCCCGGGTGCAGGAGGCGATCCTGCAGTTAAATTACGTGCCTGACCTCTCAGCCCGGCAGATTCGTCGTGTCGGCTCCCGGAACAAAACCATCGGCGTGCTGGCGCTGGATACCGTCACCACCCCTTTTTCGGTAGAAATCACGCTGTCTATCGAAGAAACCGCACGGGCGTACGGCTGGAACAGCTTCGTGGTGAATATGTTTACCGATGATAATCCTGACGATATTGTCGACCTGCTGCTCGCCCACCGGCCCGGGGGGATCATTTTCACCACCATGGGGCTGCGTGAAGTGAGCATCCCGCCCCGGCTACTGGAGCACCCTTGCGTCCTGGCCAACTGCGAGAACACGGGAGAACCGGTTGCCAGCTATATACCTGACGATGAGCAAGGCCAGTATACGGCCGTACAGGCCTTGCTGGCGGCGGGATACAGCCGCCCTCTCTGCCTGCATTTACCTGTCAACCATCTGGCGACGCGTCGCCGCCGTCGGGGGCTGGATCGCGCCTGCCGTGAAGCCGGTATCGATCCTGATACGCTTGAGCACTGCTATATGCAATTTGGCGATGAGCACTACCGGGATATTCCTGAGATGCTGCTGGCGCATATCGTTCAGGGGAAACCGCAATTTGATTCGGTCATCTGTGGTAACGACCGTATTGCCTTCATGGTGTATCAGACGCTGTTAACGCAGGGGATCCGAATCCCACAGGATATTGCCGTTCTTGGCTACGATAATCTTGTCGGCATCGGAAATTTGTTTTTACCCCCGCTATCCACGGTCCAGCTGCCGCATTATGAGATTGGGCGCTTAAGTACCCTGCACATTATCAATGGCGACACCCACCGGGATAAGGTGCTGGTCGAGAGCCCCTGGCTCAGGCGCGAATCCTGTTGAGCAAGGGAGGCCGCATACCGACGACCTTTTGACAGTCACCTGGGGACATTATGCAAAACGAATTTTACTGGATAAACGAACCTGCCGAATGGCATAGCGAGAACAACACGTTATCGGTCGTGACTGACGACCACACCGATTTCTGGCGCCATACATGGTACGGATTCGAGCGTTTCTCGGGCCACATCTACGCGACTGACGCGGCGGGTGATTTCACGTTTCAGACTCAAATCCGCGCTGATTTCAGTACGCTCTATGACCAGGCGGGGATCATGCTGATGTCGGACGAGCAACACTGGCTCAAGGCCGGGATTGAATACAATGATGGCGCGCCGGCCATTGGCAGCGTACTGACGTTAAAGACATCCGACTGGGCAACCGGTATCTTCCCGGGTAACCCCCGGAAGTTCTGGCTTCGCCTGACCCGCAAGGGAGACGCGTTGCGGTTACAGTACTCAGCAGACGGGCTGTCGTGGCCTTTGCTGCGTTTATGCCATTTCCCGTCGGGGCCAGTGAAAGTCGGTGTCATGTGCTGCACGCCTGAACGCAGCGGCTTAGCCGTCGAGTTTAGTGATTTCAGTCTCGCTCCGGCCATGGATAAAGCGCTACACGATCTCAGCTGATTTACATCGCGCCATTCGGTTCTACGATCCGTTGATGGCGCTGCCTGAGCTTCCACCTGGATCACACTTTTCCCACCCGACCATTCCCTTAAAATAAACAGGTGATATTATTCACCCCGTAAATACCTCTCAACTCAACCCGAGGCTTTGATGCTGGAGAATGTAATCATCCGATAATCAGCTCCCCGACCTTTCAGGCCGGACTGATTATCAATGCGCCGAAATCGAATGCGGACACCGCGGTGTGTTTGCACGTTTTGCACATGATGATTAAACAGGTTTTCCAGTATGAATTTATCCCGTCAGGAACAACGTACCTTACACGTTCTCGCCAAAGGTGGACGTATTGCGCACGTCCGCGATAGCTCAGGCCGCGTCACCGCCGTTGAATGCTACAGCCGCGAAGGGCTGTTGCTCGCCGACTGCACGCTCGCCGTCTTCAAAAAACTCAAAACCAAAAAGCTGATCAAATCCGTCAACGGTCAGCCCTACCGCATTAACACGACCGGGCTGAACAGCGTTCGTGCCCAGCCAGATAATCGTTAAGGAGAGGATGATGGATATCCCACGTATTTTTACCGTCAGCGAAAGCGAACACCGCATTCATAACCCATTCACCCCGGAAAAGTACGCCACGCTGGGCCGCGTGTTACGCATGAAGCCAGGCACACGCATTCTCGATCTCGGCAGCGGCTCGGGGGAGATGCTCTGCACCTGGGCGCGCGATCATGGCATTACCGGCACCGGCATCGACATGAGCCGACTTTTCACCGAACAGGCAACGCGCCGTGCTGACGAACTCGGCGTCAGCGAGCACGTGCGCTTTATTCATGACGACGCGGCCGGGTACGTCGCAGATGAAAAATGTGATGTGGCGGCCTGCGTAGGCGCCACCTGGATTGCCGGCGGCGTCGCCGGAACAATGGCGCTGCTGGCAAAAAGCCTCCGGTCTGGCGGAATGATACTCATCGGTGAACCCTACTGGCGTCAGGTTCCTGCGAGCGATGAGATAGCCCAGGCCTGCGGCGTCTCGTCCATCGCAGACTTTCTTACCCTGCCCGACCTGGTCGCCTCGTTCGACGCACAGGGCTATGACCTGGTGGAAATGGTTCTGGCAGACCAGGAAGGCTGGGACAGATACGAAGCGGCGAAATGGATGACCCTGCGTCGCTGGCTGGCGGAAAACCCTGACGATGACTTTGCACAAGACGTTCGCGCGGAGCTGACAATTGCGCCCAAACGCCACGTCACCTACACACGAGAGTACTTTGGCTGGGGGGTGTTTGCGTTGATTGCCCGATAGCCTGAAACAGGCGGTATAGCCTTAACGACTATACCGCCTTCACGCATCAGGTATTAAGGCGGCTCAGGATAATATGAACGCGGAATCCGTCACGGTTACCCGCGCTTAATCACCGGGATATCGCCCGTATCATTTAACGCCCCTGGGAATGTTTTTAACCACTGAGCGACTTTTTGTTTATTGATATTCACCACACTCATCCCTTCCAGGCATCCCCATAATTCTCTTGTATGCTGCGGCGTGATCACAATACAGTCTTTCATCACCCGGATTTTAACCGGCATACCGCTGATAAACCCTGCCCGGGTTAACCAGTCTCCCCCCAGCGGAAGATATTTATTATCTATCCGGGCATAGAGTTCACAGCAGGCGGAACTTGCTTCCGGCGTTTCTGCGCGGGGGTGAACAGGCGCGGCAGTGGTCTGGTTGCCGTGAAGACGGCGGGTGCTGTTTTTGCGTACCAGCTCGCGGTTTTCAATCATGCCGGTGAAAGCGTCTGATTCTGTTTTGCAAACCGTAAACTCTGGCATAAAATTCGGCGCAGCCATTTTCAACTCCTTGTAAGTTGGTTGTGGTTAGCGGTATGGGGGTGTTGCAGCACCTTCATATCGCGTCTCGTTGTAAATAATTCCTGTGAAACTCACTCTGCCGTTCGGCGTTATTTCTGATGCGTATTATACCAGGCTGAATATAAATACAGCGGTTTGGCGTGGGGTAAATTTGGAATTTGCGAGGGGGATTCAGGAAATAGTGTTGTGTGCGCTAAGGCCATGTTTTTGTTCGTTGTGGGTTGATTGGTCTGGGTTTTGCGAGCATCATCGCAATTATTTACCTTCTTCCGTAACGCGATGGCTTCCAGCAAAACACTCGAACAGGCAATTGCCAACATCACCATCTGGCGCAAGGGCGAACAACGTGCGCCGCATAAACCCTTATTGCTTCTGTACGTGCTGGCGAACTATCAGCAGGGGCATGCACGTCTGTTTGACTACGGTACCGAGGTACATGCTCAACTGCTAAGCCTGTTAGAACGCTTTGGTCCAGACAGGAAAGAACATTACCCAAACATGCCCTTCTGGCGGCTCAAAGGGGATGGATTCTGGGATCTTGAGAACAATGAACTCTGTTCCACCACTGGCAGCAAACAACCACCGGTAAAAGAGCTGGTTGAACATAAGGTCGCTGGCGGTTTTGATGAAGAACACTATGCGCTACTGAGAAAGAACAAGAAGCTGATCGGCTCGCTGGCACAGAAGATCCTTGAGGCGCATTTCCCGGAAAGCATCCAGGAAGAGATCGCAGATGAGATGGGTTTTGATATTCAACAGATCCGTAAGGTTCGCGATCCGTTGTTTCGCCAGCAGGTGCTTCGCGCCTATAACTATGAATGTGCAATCTGCGGATTCAACATGCGACATGATAACACCTCCGTTGCACTTGAAGCCGCGCATATCAAGTGGAAACAGTTTGGCGGACCGTGTGAAATCCCGAACGGGCTGGCGCTGTGTGCAATTCATCATAAAGCGTTTGATAAGGGATCGATTGGGCTGGATGACAGTTTGCGGGTTCTGGTGTCTGAGGCGGTAAATGGCAACGGGAATGGGATTGTAGGAAGACTGTTCTGGGATTTCGCCGGGGAGCAGATAGCACTGCCGATGATGAAAGGGAATTATCCAGGGGAGGGTTTTGTGGAATGGCATCGGAGGGAGGTGTATAGGGGGTGAGTGCGAAGGCCGGACTCGAACATCGCAACTATCCTTATGATCATAAGAGATTAAAAATTATCACATTGGACATGATACCAACATTGATACCACCAGTCCCTATTGGTGATAATCGAACAGACTGTATTAGTCATTTCGAATTGGTAGTGTAAAATCGCTTCCGATCATAGTCAATGTACTTGAAAAATAGTGTAGATAGAATAGTATAAAAAGCCGAATAATATAATCGATGAGCGAAAAATCATTAAATCCGATATGATCTAATCAATAAAACCATTTACTTTTTGTGGGAAACTTTATCTCCTCACTTATTTAATAGCAATAAAAATATTATTTTACAAAGCATTTAAATTCTCAAAAGTTCCATTTAAGTTGCCTAAAATAAATTTATTTCTGTAAAACAAACCCCCAAATATTATATATTTATATAAAGCAATTATGCCTAATATTAAGTTTAAATTTAATCTCAAATAAAAATTCACAACCTTCTGATGTCTCTACAATAGATTTCGGAAATGTGTAGCATTTAAATAACCACATTGCTATTTATGGCTATTTAAATATATATATTTAGATATATGAAAAAAAATTGTATGTAAAAAGTCATAACTGAAGGATATTCCTGAAGTTATCTTCGATTTTATATTCTACATACTCTGAGCTACATCCCCATATTTTCGAAACTCCCTCAATAGCTATATCTACATCCCAAGGAAATAGCCGTTTACCAGCATATTTTGCGAATGGCCCATCAGTTTCAGTTAATAATCTATCTTTAGGTATCAATTGTAATATCCGTCGTCCTTTAATAGAGTTTAACATCGCCGGGCCAACAGAGAACCATGCACCAATATCAATAGCGCTCCTTAATTCAGATTCTGAACCCGTAAACCAATGAAATACAGGAATCCCATCAATTCCTTTAAGTTGTTCAACAACCTCTTCAGCACAACCCCTTGAATGTATTGACATAATCCTGCCACCTTGGTTATGTACCTTTTTAAGTATATGTTTAAATACTTTAAGCTGTACTTCCGAATGCTCTTTATAATCTTTCCCACCATCAAGTCCGATTTCTCCAACATATTTAGCTTGTGGGAGTAAAATATCGAAAATATCTAACTCATGGTATCTTAGATGGGCTAGTTCAGGATGAAGACCTAATGCCGTTCTGATTCTACTGTTATTAGCAGACAGTCGATGAGTGCCAATATAGGCATTAGGTGTAGTTGTAATAGAAAGGACATAAAGTCCTTTCTCTGTACACTTTTGGATAATATCACTTGGATCTTTATAAAGATCCAAATGACAGTGCATATCAAGCTTCAAATCACCTTTTCCTTTTTCAAGAAATCTTCAACTTCAAGTAAGCCATCTGAAAACACTTGTTCATACTTATCAAGATCCTCAAATTTAAGCTTTCCCGACTTTAATACCCATGATTTCAAATTTATTTTTTTAGATTTATCTAAGGCTACTGATACCGCGATAACATCATCACGACCATCTTGTTTGTTTTTAACAAAATCACGTAGGGTTGGATATGAGGCATGATGATAACTTATAGATTCTTTTAGAGTACCTTTCATTAAAGCTGCTCTTCTAATCATACATGGAACGCAATATCCACACTGTTGATTTTTTCTTTTCCAATGACTACATGAAACGGTTAGATCCACAATTTCAGAAAGCATCTTAGCATCTTTACAATTACTCACCATTTGACCCTTGGTCATGAATTGATAAGGGTTAATCAATCTTACACCGAAGCCAAGATTATTAAAAAGTTCTTGAATCATTTCAATGAAATACGGATGTGTTGTCCGGGTACTAAGCGAGCCAACTCTCCGATGCGTTAATGGTGCATTCAAAGAGATAAAACCATTTTCAGGAACAAATATTGATAGATCCTTATGATTATTAATCTGTTTTACCGCATATGCACCTACAAGTGCAAACGCTAAGAAGTTTAAACTTCGCGTTCTCATAGTAATGTCTCTTGTCATCCCCCTGCCAATAGGGTTGGCACTTGAACGAAGTCTTGAAAAGGTGCCCTTCTCACGAATTTTATGGGCTATTTGATCTTGTTTAGTTTTATCCCCTTTATACGAATGGCTGATTAGCAAAGGTTTTCTTCCCGAAGATAAAAAATCTATAACACCTATAGCACTGTCAAGACCTCCAGAAAATAATGACACACAATCTAACCCCTCTAAATTAATCAATTTTCGTCCATTAACAGCTTTGAATGGTTGCGGTGGCTTAGGACCATCACCTTTAAAATTGAAATTCCATACATCACCACTCAAAAATTGTAAAGCTTTTTCTAAAAGTGGTTTGTTTTTTTTCCAAATTGCTGGGTTATTTAATGAAACAAATAGATTTATATTTCTTGTCCAGCCATCAAAACAATTATCTCTTATAATAAATGTATCGGCAGCAGTTACTGCAAGAGAGATAGTTAAAAAGTCCATAACTTCATCTGATATACTTACTCCCAGTCTTTTTATAGCATCAAATATTGGCTTACCTATAGTTGCAATATCATCTCTAGGCTTAATGCCATTTTTAATAACTACACCATCACGCGAATAAATCTGCACAGAAACAGTTTTTTCATCTGCCAATGGTAATTTTGTATGATCATATTCAACATAAATATTCATTATTCATATCCTTTCCATTCATTCCAAACTTCTGTGATAACATCCTTTTGGATGATTATAAAATCAGTTTTTGAAAAAGATCTTATATTTTTACTTAATTTTGGCTCCATGATATTGTCTACAGTCGCACTAATCAACTCATGCAAAGAATTTTCAGCTACCTGTAATTCTTTTGCATTTTGAGCATTATTCCATGCTTTACCGGCATCCATAGTAATCTGCAAAAAAATACTGTCAGTCAAATAACAAATCATTGTCTCAATAATCACATCGTCAGTTATATCGGATGGGTCAAAGGTGGATTTACCGTTCAATGCTTCAACTAACGCATCATTCATGGCGGTTTGTATTTTGTCTGCATCTTCACTACCATCAGACAATGAATGTGATATTTTAGCAATCACATCTTCGCAGGGTAGTCCTTTAAGACTGTCAAGATCTACCAGTGGTTTCATACCAGAATCATTGGTAATACCTTCATTCAATAATTCAAATAACCCCCCACCAGCGCCTATAATATTTCCTAAACGAGCATTAACTGATTCAGAACCGCCCGTTACTTGTCTTGCATAACGAGACAAAGCCCCTTTCAATGCGACGGAATCTCTATTACGAGCAAATCTACCAAATAAAGTTCTAAATCCACTTAGGTTTTGGTTTGTCCCATTTTTTGTTTGATCAGCCCAAGGTGGTACAAGTTCGTTTCCATTTTTAGGACCTTTACTTGACTGAGATGTACCCATTTCTGCCCCCTTTATTTATTCCATGTTTTGTCTTTTATAAGCATATTCATCCAATGAGGTTGTTCATTGATACCAGCGATGAATCTTTTAAGTATTTTAGCTGCATCTATATTATTGTCAGCGATTAATATGGCTCCAGCAAAACCATCTGGCTGGCTGCTCCATTCTGTTATATTTCTAAGATGTTCAATTATCCCTTCCATTACCGGAATGAATTCTTCATTAGAAATATCTTTCAAAGCTCTCGAAGCCGCTTGTGAACTTTTTCTTTTGGTTGCTACCAAAATATTCAATGCCTCCCTTGCTTTTGGCGAAAGACCAAGAACATAATGTCCCGCAGGCATAGTCTCACGAGAAAGATATACGGCCGCACGTAAATCCTTATCACTTAACTTTGGTTCAAGCTCAAGCCATTTAAGAATAAAATCACTTGTTGTATCATCTTTCCTCCATACCGAAGGCACTGAATCAGGAAGTTCATCTAATTTTTTACTTTCTAATTCACTAATTATCTTTTTGAAATTTTTATTTGTATCGATCATGGAATAGAGTGCATTTGCGGCTTCCTCGCCAGCACAACGTTCAAATATAACAAGTTTTGTTATAACATTTTCATCAAGCGAAATCTTTCTTCTCTTAGCAATATTTGATCTCATCTTAACTATGTTGAGTAATCTTTTTACAATACGTGGATTTCCATGGATTATAGGAGATGTTGCGAAAATAGGTGCGATTCGATCAACTTGATCAAAAGCAATAGCTAACTCTATGTTTCCTTCACATTTTAGAACCTTAAGAGCATCTTCTTTCTTCATCGGATCTTCATGCCATGACTCTTGTAAAGATTTCTCTAAAGCCAGTCGTAGATCTTCAATTAATTCTTCCTCTATTCCTGCATTTACTGCATGGAGTAAAAAAAGATATGATCTAATCTCCAGAAGACCTGTTCTCGGCACTCTTATAGGTACCTGAATAAGTTTATCCAAATAATCAATATGGTGTCTTGCAGATGTACCTTTAAAGTATTCAGAAACCGAGGTTCGTATCATATCTTCATCAGCAGCAATCACGAAAGCTGTTTTTGGAAGGAATAAAAATAGCCTTATAGCTTCAAGAGTTTGAATGGCATTTTGAGGTAAACAGCGGTCTAAATTGTCTATAAATACAATCAGATTTTTATTTAAGTCTTTAAGTATACTACTATACTCTTCTCTAAATAAATTTATTTGCTGGGGAGGAGTAGCTATCTCCTTTTCTCTAATTAATCCAATCTTAGCTATTTCCTTACCTGAGTCAATAGACTCTTTATAATTACCTTCATTGATGCCATTATTAAAGACATCTTTAATTGCGTTTAATCCCCGTGAAACTATCCCACCAGTTGGAATCCCATGTGCCAGTGCAATGCCTTCAATTGTTAGCCCTAAAGCTCTGACCTTATCTACGCGATTAAAGAGATTGAATGTCCTTTTAACAATATTTTCATCACCTTGAGCTGCTTCATTCAATTTTATTGCAATCACTTCTAATAAAGCAGCTCTAGCATCATCATAACCCTGATAAAGCCAAGCATCAAAGTTTACTACTAAAATATCTTCACCATCTTCTTCACTGATCTGTTTTTCTATTATTTTTAATAATGATGACTTGCCTGCCCCCCAGTTTCCAAAGATCCCAATAGACACCGGAAGCATATTATTTGACTTTAAAATATCCACAGCCAAACTTGAGACTTCTCCAAAGTTCAAATAGTCTACACTTGATTCGACATCTGACCACATACCCATTCCTTTTTAAACTTAAAATGCACTTATCACCGAGCCAGAATATTTAATGAGTTCAATAATTGAGGATCGAGTGTTTCAGTTGCAGGCGTTGGTAGTCCCTTTGCAATTCGGTAATTTTTTATAGACTGCCTTGTGGATGGCCCCATTATGCCGTCAATATTCCCGTTGTAATAACCGTTGTCCAGCAAAGCGAATTGAACCCGCATGATTAAGCGCTTACGCTTCTCTGTACCAGAAGTCAGCCCATTACTTGCACGGTTAGCTTCTGTAGTTTCAACTGAATTCGTAGTAGTAGAATTATTGTCGTTAGAACGAAGCGAACGCACAGAAGAGGACGATGAGGAACTTGTTCCTGAACTTGAAGAACCAGATGAGCTTGGTGAGCTGTATGTTTTTGGATAATAAGGAGTGCTGCCACCATAGTACCCGCCGCCTGATGATGATCGGTGAGAACTATGGCTCCGATGGGAGCTATGACTGCGATGCCCTGCAATGTAGAATGGAACTTCGGTGTTAAGTGGTGCTATCACTAAATCATGTTCATTAAGAGTCATACCAGGCAAATCACTTGCTCCGGTAGATGAATCACTTGCCCATACAGAATTATTAAGTGCCAAAAATCCCGGAAGTAGAGCAGCAAAATTAAATTTTTTCATAAAATTGGTCTCGGTGGTTGATGAAAACGGCCTGTTGAGGAACTGAAATAACCAGCACAGGAAGACTTCTGAGTGCATTCATCACATTCTTTAGGATAGTAATTTTTCCAATCAGAGATCGACTGAGCAGCAAGCTCCCAAGCTCTTTCAGGAAGATGACACAAAGGATAATTAAAAATTGTTAGAGGTATGCCTGACCTGTGTGCAGCGTCTATGGCGGAGGTTATTTTCTCACTATAACTGCTGTGCTCAATGAAGATTGTTGACCAGTTCTTTCGTGCCCAACCGATAGATTCCAGCCCCATAAGGGAAATCTGATTAATGTTGGAGAACACTCGGCCAACGAACTCTACAATATCATCCAATTCTGTATAGTTAGCCAGTGTCGGAATAACTCTAAGTTCGATATTAATCCCTGAGTTTCCTGCATTGATTAACCCCTTAACCGTTTCATTAAATGCGCCATCACTCCCTACCAGATGATCATGCACAAGTGGTCTTGATGAGTAGAGCGGGATACCAAAGGTGATTTTGATCTTTTTGCTTCGCTTTGCCATTTCCTGAGTAAAGTTGATATCAGCAAATTTGCGTCCGTTTGTTAAAACATGCAAAGCAGTATCTGGTGAATTCTCGATGATAAAATCAATGAAGTGAAGGAAATCATCTCCATACAGCAAAGGTTCTCCACCGCTGACCCCAACAACTCCATCCAAACCAAATGAAGCTATAGCAAGAGCTGATTGGGTAAGTAGCCAGTCATCATTTGATTTCTTTGGTGGCTGCGAACAAAACAGACACAAGTTATTGCAGCGTTCTGTTACTAAGACAGTATTATGATTGGCTCTGCGGGACAGAATTACGCGTATCATATTGCCATTGTTGATTATCCCAATATCTCCATCTTCAATTGACTCATATAATTCAGTGCTAATAACAGAGAAATCAAAGCATGGTTGAATGGCATCATTATTGCCTTCAGCAACTACCAGTAAATTGGGCAAAAAGAATAAAGGGTTCATTGGTTTTTGTTTGCATAACCGATAGAACCCCGTGGGCACATTCTTTTTTGAAGCAAAATGAAAGATATCGTTCCTAATAACCTCAGACATATGCCCATCCTTTTAGCATCTCAGCCTTCCGACCACCTTCTGAGATGCAGTTCATCAGATACCTGAACATCCCCTTGTGATACTGACAAAACGTTGAACGACTCCTATCACCAACAGGCTCACCCTGTACACTTATGTTCTGGCATGGATCTGCACCGCAAAATGGTTGATATGCACATGTATCACAACCAGGCAGAGCAAAATTGAACGATGAACTCAACACTGCGTTATAGTAAGGACTCTTAGAAAATGATAGCGTTTTAACCTCACCCGCACTGAACTCCGTTTCAGGGTTCACCTTCTGCAACATACGGCTCTCATCGCTACCATATACTCGACCGTCATAATTGAAAAGAATACTGTTAAGCACGACCCCGCTTGGCGACTTTAAATCCGCATAACCACTAAAGCCGGGATTGAAGATCCTTTTCAGATGAATGGAGGCCGAATGTTCCACAACCCTTATCCCTTCATTATTCATCTTAAGGATTTCATCTATCAACGAGGCATAGAAACTGAAGTATTCCTCCATAGAAAATGTGAACGATGCTTTTTGTGCAAACCCATAGGGACTAACAGGTCGGATAAACATGTCCTTGAGGCCAAGAGACAAGTGAGCTTGGACAATTGATTCAGGATGCCTAATGAGATCTTTAGTAACTGTAGTAACCGTTGCAACGCGACCAGCGCCTAAAGACCGTTTGATAGCCTCTACCCCTGACACTGTTCTACTGTAAGCAAGCCCATGACCAAGAATTCGATTACTGTTGTGAACAACTTCCTCACCATCAAGCGAAACAGAGAACGTTATGTTCCTATCTCTCGACCATTCAAGCATATCCTCATTCAAGACAGACAGGCTTGATGCTACAACCATCTCAAAATCGGTGCTTCCCAGCGTTTCAGCACATTGCTCATAGATAGATTGAATTAAATCGAACCGCAAGAGTGGCTCTCCACCCTGTATCTCTATCTTGTAAGGTGGTGTCGATAGTTTTTTGATAGTTGAAATGATATCAGGGATGAGAGCGGGATCTAGATCATAACCAGAGGCGTTCACGGAAGCTCTACTGACCTGACAATACTTGCAGGTATGGTCGCAACGTAATGTGGGCACAATCATGAAAATTGGCCTGACCGCCAGTTCATTCATCAATCGTTTTGCAAAAGCAGAACTTAAAGCATAGGGAGCTATAGCCGATGAGCTTTCGTTGGTTATGAATAGCTTGCTTTCGAGTGCGTTTGATTGTTCCGCACTGATTTGCTCATCAGAAAGATCAAGCAGCTCTTGCTCATTTATGAAGTGATGAAAGCCAGCTAGGTTGCTTATAAAAACCTGTCCATTAGGCAATCTGTCAAAATTGAATGGCATCAATTCCATTACGAAAGCCTTTCATCGACACTGCGAAGCACTTTATGGACAATAGAATCTCTCAACGCCCCTGTTTTATGCTGTAGTTTTTCTCGCAAAGTGTAATCATTCAGCAGCCTCTCGAATTCATAGAGGCATTCGGGACTATCGTTTTCGAAAGAGATTGTCCAGGAGGATATATCTTCACAAAGTTTCCACTGAGTAAGCGAAGTCATCCAGTACAGGCTATTGCGTATAACCCATTCAGAATAAACATCTTTTTTTAACATCCTTTCGCACATTGCCATTGCCATTGCCTCACAAAACTAATAATCACAATCAGCAACCGCTTTAAAGCGGATTTTTCCTATAGAAATGAGGATACACCATTTAATTAATATGTTACAGGATGTTAGCATCTTAATGGCGACTCTGAAAAATGATGTTGCTTATCCTAAGATATTCAATAATGTTTTCTGATTATCATATACCGCCTGAACTGGCCAAGAAGCCAAGAAGCCAAGAAGCCAAGAAGCCAACATGACGTTAAAACGAAGGACTTTCAAGGGGTTGTTAGTGGCTCATAGTATGAGATGTATCCCTTCAGCAATCACAATGCGAAAGGATTCTATACTGACTTAATCGAAGAAGCGTTGGCCAGTATCGTTTACGCCATAATAGATGTCAGGGAAGCCTACAACCGCTTTCAACACGCTGAGCAACGTAGAGAAGAGAGATGATGAGCTGTTGGGGGTGAGTATGAACATTTTACTTCTTATGAGAGGACAATTATGGGTGCAATTCTTATCACCGCAAGCATAAATCAGAAACTACAAGCGCATGATGCAGCAGTACCCTTTTTAATGATTAACCAATTGAAATATTGGCATTAAGCGTTTGACAAGCAAATTCCAGTTTACTGATGGGATACATTTTTAATAAATCTTAAAAATTTATGATTTCCAGAAGCATTTGTGAATACGACATAGAGAACACGGGAAAAAGTAAATTTATTAACTATATATTTTAGGTAATAAAAGATAACTGACAAATATAATCCAATGAAGGTTTTGACATTTTCTAATTTATATGCTATAAAGATAAGGTAATTCAACCAACAAGGAGCTTATTAAATGAGATTAAATACTGGTTTTACTGAGTCTGGATTTACAGAATAATTAATAGCCATCCATTTTATTAAAAACAGAGCAGTTTGCTCTGTTTTTTTTCATTATCGGAATAAAAAATGACTAACCAGCAAAAGAAATACAAAATCCTATCTACAAGTCAGTCAATATTTTTGGGTGCTTTAATCATAATACTTATTGTATCTATGGTTCATAACTATCTATATGTTATTAGTTTTGCAAAATCGGTAACATTAAACCAATTCCTATCATTTTGTATTTATGCCATATCTGCATTTCTTGCTACTGATATAACAAAAAGACTTATGGCAAAAAAATATCCAGAAACTGGTAGCACGCTTAAAATTCTTTCCAAGATATTTCTTGCATTACTTATATTTATTTATATCGTATTAGCATCGAATGGTGGTGATAAATATCAGACTTCGCTTACTGTCCTAATAAGCTCTATTTTTCTCGGAACAGGATGGTGGATTCAAGCGACAATCAACTCAGCAGCCTCAAGAAAATCGCATACTATCAATACTGTCATGAATCAGAGACATAGCAAAACATTTTTTGAGAAATTAGATAATGTTTACAAGCACTTTGGAATTGATAAAGTAATCAATGAAGAAATAGCAAGCCAATATGTACATGAAAGTAAAAGAACTGGCCCTACCGTTCGTCCAGAAATAATGAATGCTTGTCGAGATGCCACATACATCTTGAATTTCTATGAATTCATATCTGCTGGTGTAAATAATGGCGATTTTGACGAAAAGTTGATTAAAGAATGTTTTATGGTGCCAATGGCTTCATTTGAAAGGCGAGCATTCTATATAATAGCTTGTTCCCAAAAACAAGCAGGGAAAGAAGTTTATTCGAATATGATTGAATTAATAGATAAATGGTCTACGGATAAATCATTCACAACAAGAAAGAAAAACAATGAAAACATCGAGTTAGATAACACATCTCACAAACAAGACGACTTATATTTGCCAAATGTAACTCCTATTGATAATAAAGCCTCTGAAGGTTCAGCAAATTAATTCGAGCAAGGGCTAACTCTCAGCATCTCCTTCGGTGATACTTTGAGTTGCTCCTTGTTTTTTCGCCCTTTGGTTGAAAAAATAAAAAGCAAAATCAACTCGATACATTGACATTTTCAGCATCTATCATATAAGTAAAATAAGCATAACGGATATGCTTATTTTACTTTACTATATGAAGGGAGTTCATATGAATGATAGAAATCATACTTTTAATAATATCAAGCCATTCAGAATCTGTAGCTATGAAAATTTCGCTTCTGCTGAATTACCCTCTCAGCAGACCCGTTCTCATTGTATTAGTATCAGATTAAATGATGCCGAGTTATCTTACGTTGATGGCTTACGAGAGGAACTCAACCGTGCTGTTTGGATACGTATGTCAGCATTGAATCGTCTCCCTCCCAAAATTCCTGAAATAAATCTAACTGTCTGGAAAGACCTTGCCAAAGCATCTCAGGATCTGAACAACCTTGTTCAGCATCTCAACACTAAATCACACGATAGTCCTTTTACTATCACCGAAATTTATACGGTGCAAAAAAGAATAAAAGCACTAAGAGATGCCCTTCTGTCAGCAAATCGATCTATCAGTGATAAATAATGAAAGGGATGCAAAAAATCCGCAGAGGAAAGAGTTTTGCTGGTATCGTCCTCTATGCGTTAAAGCCCGGTTCTCATCATAAAAAAGACCCTATCGTGATCGGTGGAAATATAACGATAGTTGGCAATGCCGCTAAAGATCTGATCGCTGAATTTAATAGCACCAAACAGCTTCGCCCTGACGTGCAAAAGGCTGTTTGGCATAACTCGCTTCGCTTACCTAAAGGTGAATCACTAACGGCTAAACAGTGGTCCTGCATCGCAGATGACTACATGTCCCGTATGGGCTTCTCTGAAACGCATCTCAGATGCTACGTCCTTCATGATGATGCGGCCGGCCAGCACATCCATATCATCGCCAGTCGCATCGAACTCAGTTCGGGGAAGCTCTACTTAGGTAAAAATGAGAACCTTATCAGCACACGTATCATTGAAGAGCTGGAGCAAGACTACCAGTTAACCAGAACCAAAGGACCGAAAGCATCTCCAGCAGCGCCCTCACCTAAACCGAAGCTCAAAAAATCCCGTAATGAGATGATGATAGAAAAGAGAACTGGTGAGCTATGCCCAAAAGCAATCATCCAAAACGCCCTAAATGAACTGCTTGGCAGCAGGCAATCTATTATCGGCTTCGTGCAACAGCTTCTTGCTCAAAGGATCAAAGCCATCCCAAATATTGCTTCAACAGGGAAAATGAACGGCTTCTCATTCGAATACAGCGGAATTTCTTTCAAGGCATCTCAGCTTGGCAAAGCATATTCTTGGCCAGCTTTACAGGGCAAACTCGATTACCAGCCGGAACGCGATAATGGTTTCCTATTTGCATTGAAAATGCCCTCAGTCAGTAAGGCATCGGTTAGTGAAGCGCCTTGTATGTTCATGACTACAGATGCTCCTGAAATCACAACAACAGAAGCTAACGGCCCCATAGCAGCGCTTATCCATGATAACCGTGCTGGTCAGGACGAATACGCTAACGCTTTAGCCAAACAGCTTCACTTAGAACCAAGTGCTGGTGCTCAAGAAGAATTTGCTACCGAAGCGGTAAAAGAAGCCTACAAGCGAAGCTATAGGGCTTCAACGTTCAGATGGTTAGAAACCATCCCCTATCTCAATACCATTATTACCATCTTCAAAAACCTCAAAATCCCAACCTTTAAACGCCCTCGAAAACACAAAACCATCACTGGCTTGAGAGTGGTAGAGATTATGCCTCTCCCCCAAAAAAATCTCATCGAATCAGCACCTCAATCCAGAAGAGCTTCGCTTTCGATGTAAGGCTGGCAAGCCTTTTTTGATAGATACAGCCCAATATATTGATCGTTTATACCGATCGATAATCTAGCGATGATAGCCAACAACTATCATTAGTCAGTAATGGATCGGTACAAGTGATTTGCGTTTCTTACGAACTAAGTCAAAATGTCAATTTACATGCAATCATATAACAATATGATTTAACTAGTTTATTTACTTATCATTAGCTCAAACGCAGGGTTTGAAATGGCAATTACCATCTCAACTGTTAGCCAGGACGGTTTCATACATCAGCGAATATGACTTCATCTCAAAAACTAAGGAACTTGTATGAACATCTCCGCTACGAAAAGCAGGAAGAAAGAAGCTGAAGCTGGTCTTTCTAATGATCCTCTGCAAACGGAAATCACAACACCCAATTTTGTGCTGTTTGGTGGAACTTTCACATTTATTGAGACCTTCTCTGCCACTGTCATCGACTCCGATCTAGGCAATGGTCATATCTGGGTAAAAACCAACACAGGGGATGAGAAGCAGATTTCTGACTATGGTATCCCTTTCAGAAGTTCACACACTATCCATAAATACGAACTTCGCCAATATAGTGAGGATGGTTCGTATGATGCATATAAAGATGCGCTTATCGTTAATAAGAAAACGGGTGAACACGAGGTAAACTTAAAAAGGAAAACCATTATTATTCCCGCTTTTCTGACAATGCTATTTCATACTGCCTCTACAGCATCGTATTACAGAGCAATGCCTGTTCCAAAGTTGCTCACCGTTATTTTCATTTTACTTTGTGCTTCTGCACTTATCTCATTCCTCACACTACCTTGGGGATTTAAAGACGGCTACATGTGGAGCGACCACAAATACATGTGGTTTACATATCTTTTCTCAAGAGTTGGAAGTTTTATTTGTATCAATTTGATGAAAAGAAGAAGCCAGAAATTTGAGAATGAACTTAGAAATCTTATTGAGTTAGTAAAGCGCTAAAATTTAAAAATAAAAAAGGAAAGTGTTGTATGAAAAAAATCATCATCGTAGGATTCGTTTTTCTGGCCTTGGCAGGTTGTTCTTCAGTAGGCAACCAGTCATTGAAAAATGAGACGCAGGAAAGTGTGAAAACCAAAATTTTTAAAGGCAAAACTACAAAACAGGACGTGTTAGCATCGTTCGGTGAACCTGACAGCCGTTCTTTGATCGATGGTGAAGAACAATGGTCATACACTATGTATAACAGCCAGTCCAAAGCAACCTCTTTCATCCCCGTTGTGGGACTGCTTGCAGGCGGCGCAGACTCACAAACTAAATCTCTGACAGTTTCTTTCAAAGGCGATAAAGTCAGCACATACATCTTTAATGCTGGAACAAGCAACGTGAAGACTGGCATTTTTTAGATAAAAGACAAAACCAGCATCAAGGGAAAATTTAGCCCGCAGTTGAAACCTACGGGCTTTTTTACAGAAAACATAAATCACTTTTTAAAGATAGTGATTATCTTTTTTAGCCTCCCCCAAACTTTACTCTTCATTTCTACAGTCTCAGTATTTTCCTTTAAAGAGGATTTTATTGGCTCTGGCTCTGGCTCTGGCTCTGGCTCTGGCTCTGGCTCTGGCTCTGGCTCTGGCTCTGGCTCTGGCTCTGGCTCTGGCTCTGGCT
>Ga0070665_100000143_pt1 | contig 133054 bp, 105 predicted proteins | sample KBSS13metaG_FD_65862 | JGI IMG/M metagenome (GOLD analysis project Ga0070665, IMG submission 65862) | Switchgrass rhizosphere microbial communities from Kellogg Biological Station, Michigan, USA - KBS S1-3 metaG | ecosystem: Host-associated > Plants > Roots > Rhizosphere > Soil ...
AACCTCACCGCTGCTGGTCTCTGGTGGCCTGCAGGCCACCAGAGACCCCTTTGGTTGTTGACCGCATCTTTGCGGCCAACACGCCTAACCTACCTCATTGGCGACATACAAGGATGACAGCTTTTTAAGCGAGGGCCTAACTTTTGCCGACGAGGTATTCGAGGATCTGGACGGCGTTCCAGGCGGCGCCTTTGAGGAGTTGGTCGCCGCTGACGAAGAGGGCGAGGCCGCGGGGATGGGAGAGGTCGCGGCGGATGCGGCCGACGAGGACGTCGAACTGGCCGCTGGCTTCGAGGGGCATGGGGAAGTGGTTCTTTTCGCGGTTGTCGACGACCGTGACGCCAGGGGCCTTGCCCAGGATTTCGCGGGCTTCCTCGGGGGAGAGGTCCTTTTTCGTTTCGATGACGATGGATTCGCTGTGGGCGCGGAGGACGGGGACGCGGATGCAGGTGGCGACAATGGGGAGGTTGGGCTCGTGGAAAATTTTCCGCGTTTCCTCGATGACTTTGTTTTCTTCCTCATTGTAGCCGTTGGCGGCGATGGAGGTGTTGTGGGAGAAGACGTTGAAGGCGATCTGGTGCGGGAAGACCTCCTTCTTGAGGGGCTCGCCCTTGGCGTGGGCACGGGACTGGTTTTCGAGCTCGGCCATGGCTTGGGCGCCGGCGCCGCTGGCGCTTTGGTAAGTGGAGACGATGATGCGCTCGATGCCGGCGGCCTGGTGGAGCGGCCAGAGCGGGACGCCCATGATGATGGCGGAGCAATTGGGGACGGAGATGATGCCGTGGTGATGCTTGAGGTCGCCGGGGTTGATTTCGGGGACGACGAGGGGGACGTCGTCCTTCATGCGGAAGGCGGAGGAGTTGTCGATCATGACGGCGCCAGCTTTTTTGCAGGCGTCGGCGAATTCGCGGGAGCGGGTGGCGCCGGCGCTGAAGAGGGCGTAGTCGACGCCTTCGAAGGCGGAGGCGCGGAGTTCCTCAACGGGGACTTTCGCGCCGTTGAATTCGACGGACTTGCCGGCGGAGCGGGAGGAGGCGAGGGGCTTGAGCTGGCTGACGGGGAATTTCCGGCGCTCGAGGGTGCGAAGGATTTCCTGGCCGACTGCGCCGGTGGCGCCAACGACAGCGATGCGATACGAATTCATGGGTTGGTTAGTATGCGACAAGATCGACAAGGAAGCAATCCGGTCTTAAAAGACTGGGAGCGAAGCCATGAAACCCAAAATTCCGAGTTATTTTCTCGTGGCAGCGGTAGCTATCGTAGGTGCGTCGATTTTTGCAAAAAAATTACTCCTTTTCCGCGATACATTGGGCCGTTCCGATTTTTTTGAGCGGGGATGTGCGATTTCATCCTCGATATGCATCGCTATCGCCCTGCTCCTCGCTCTTCACGGTCTGGCCACACAGCCGACCAAACGGCGCTATTTTTACGGAATTCATTTTTGCGCAGTCGCCATGCTTTGCGCAGTCGTGGGGGCTCAGTTTTTCGCGTATGTTGCTTTCACCAAGACCTACAATCAGTTGAACTCACTTCCGAACGTTCTTCCGAAGTTCATAGAAAATGCCCGAACGGCGGATTCAGAGATCAAAAGACAAAAGATCGCGCAAGGGGCTTATAAGCTTTACGGCGTCACGATTGTTTATCGCCGGGACAACGGCGATCTTGCCGATTACGAACCCACGGCAGCAGACATTGCCTTTCAGAAGGATTTTGCGCAGACGAGTGCACGTAATCACGAACTCATGGAAGAGATCATCGGGGGGCAACTCAAGCAGTACCCCTCGGTAATCGCCATGGAAGTGGGATCATTTTTTTTCACCTTATTATTGGGCAATCTTTTGGTAGCGTTTAGGAAGACGCCTACCGAACCGGGCGAACAATCTTGATCGGTATTCAGGCATAGTTTTCTTACTCTTCGTCACGATGCAAATGCTGACCCAATTTCTCATTATCGGTGTGGGCGGAGGGCTGGGGAGCATGTTCCGGTTTGGGGTGGCGAGCCTGATTGATGCGTACATCAAGAAGGGGGGGCCGCCTTATTTTCTGGGGACGATGCTGGTGAATATCACGGGGTGCTTTTTGATCGGGTTTATTTTTACCGTCTCGGACACGGAGGGGCGGTTTTATCTGAGTCCGTTGCAGCGGCAATTTATCATGATCGGGATCCTGGGGGGGTACACGACGTTTTCGTCATTTACGCTGCAGACGTTGTTGCTGGCGCAGGACGGGCAGTGGGCGCAGGCGTCGGCGAATGTGCTGGGTTCGGTTGTGCTATGTTTGGCGGGGGTGTGGCTGGGGGCGCTGTGCGCGGGGATGGTGAATCAACTGAGATAATATTATGGAAATTCCACAAGACGCTATTTTGCTCCGCATTTTTATTGGGGAGAGTGATCGCTGGGAGCACAAGCCGCTTTATGAGGCGATTGTGTTGAAGTCGCGCGAGAGCGGGCTGGGGGGCGCGACGGTGCTTCGGGGGCCGATGGGGTTTGGGAAGACGAGTGTGTTGCACACGTCGAAGAGCCTGCAGCTTTCGATGGATTTGCCGCTGATCATTGAGATCGTGGACAGCGAGGAGAAGATCAACGCGTTTTTGCCGGTGCTGGACGGGATGATTTCGGGCGGGCTGGTGACGCTGGAGAAGGTGAAGGTGATTCACTACCGGGGGCAGGCGAAGGGGTGAGGGGAATCGTTTCCCAGAAAATCAATTGCGCTTGGCGCAGGAATGCGGCGGCTGCCTTGGGAGAGGCTACTTGCGTTTGCCTTGGGCGCGGATGGAGGGGCCGTCCTGCCATTCGCCTTCGATGAGGACGGTCTTGGGGAAGGCGGGAAGGCCGAGTTCGTTGTTCTGCAGCTGGCCGACGAGGACATCGACGGCGGCGGCGCCGATCCGTTCGGGGAAGCGGTGGACGCCGGCCCAGGGATCGGTGGAAAGCAGTCGGTGAAGGCAGATGTAACCGATGTCGCGAGGGACGTTCAGGCCCATGGCGCGCGAGGTATCGAGCGCCTCCTGGGTGTTGCTGATCAGGACGTCCGGTTTGTAACGACGGAGCCACCTGGCGAAGGCGGGCTGCGACCACTCCTCCATCAGCAGGGGCGGGACGTGCGAGGACGGGGCGGGCTGGAACTGATAGAGGTAGGTGAGGAAGCCCGAGAGCCAGCCGTACTTGGCGCGGCGGTTGTAGACAGCGAGGTTGACGAAGCCGAAGCGCTGGTAGCCGTGGTGCTTGAGCATGCGCAAGGCGAGCATCATACCTTCATGGTAGGCGTGGCTGACGCGGTGCATGCTGGGCTTGAGGACGGTGAGGCCGAGGGCGACGGAGGCGAACTTGTCCCATTCGAGTGAGACGTGCCCGAGATGAATGGGAAGGGGGGCAAGAATCACGCCGCGCACGCCGCGGGAGTAGAGAATGCTGCTGAGGCGGCTGGCATTGATGCCGGGTTCCTTGGCCCAGAAGTGCTCGATCTCATAACCGAGTTCCTGGGCGCGGTTACAGCAGCCGTTGAAATAGCCGAACTCGTTGACGTTCTTTTTCCATTTGTCGGCCTCGCGCCAGAAGGTGAGGTAGGCGATTTTTTCGGTGAGGCGTTTGCTGCGCTGGACGCGCAGGTGGTTCATGAGGGAGGAGACAACGGGGTCGGGCCGGTAGCCGGCTTTCTCGGCGACTTTGAGGATTTTCTGGCGGGTCCGGGAAGGGATGCTGGGATGATTGCGCAGCGCGAGGGAGACAGTGGTGCGGGAAACCCCGGCGAGAACGGCCAACTGGCGGATGGTGACGGCGGACTTCGTTTTCATCGTGCGGAACCGAAGGGATTGTTTCCAGCGCCGCCGCTGTCCGCAAGACTTATCGGGCGAGTTCGGCCTGGGTCAACGCGGCGATGAATTCGTCGACGTTGGGGGCAGCGATAAGTTGCTCACGGGTGGAGGAATCCTTGAGCAGGCGGGCGAGGCCGCCGACGACGCTGAGATAATCGGTGACCATGCGCTTGGGCGTGCCGATGACGAAGATGAGTTTGACGGTCTGGCCGCAATTCTCAAACCAAACGCCCTGGGGGCTGCGGCCAACGGCGAGGACCATGCCCTTGAGGTAATCGGTGCGGGCATGGGGGAAGGCGATCTCGTTGCCGAGACAGGTGGACTCGATGCGTTCGCGGGCGAGGAGTTCCTCGTAGAAGCCGGCGAAGTTGATGACGCTGGGATTGGCCTGCAAAAGCTGGGCGACCTCGTTGATGGCGTTGCAGCGTTTTTGCTGCACGAGTTCGAGCTTGATCTGTTCGGGCTTTAGCAGGCTGCTGATTTGCATAGGGATCCTCTGTCAGGGTTCGCCCCGGCCCTCTAAAAAGCAAGCCCAAAGCTTGCGGGATGGAGAGCGTGGGGGACTTACTCTACGCCATGTTTCGGGTTTTCGCCCAAAGATTTTTTCGCACCGGAACCGACGTAAAATTTGACAACGCAAAAACCTGCTTACGGCTTGGACGGATTTTCCTGGAGCAACTTCTCGAGGCGGTCGTCCTTGGCAATGCCGAGTTCCTGCGCCTTGCGATATTCCTTCCGGGCCATCTCAATGAGGGGCGGCTTCTGGGTGGCGTAGACGAGGGCGAGGTTGAAGTGGGCATCGCCGAAATTGGGGTCGAGCTCGATGGCCTTGAGGAAGTCCTTCTCGGCGGCTTCCTGCCAGCCCTTTTGCGAGCAGGCGCAGCCGAGGTAATTGCAGACCTTAGCGTCCTTGGGATCAAGGGCCTTGGCGGCGTTGAGGGCGTCGATGGCATTTTCGTACTGCTTCATCTCGTAGTAGACGATGCCGAGATTGGCGTAGGAGAAGCTGTCAGTGGGGGAGAGCTTGACGGCCTGCTGGAGGGCCTTGAGGGCGTCGTCGAGATCGCCCTGCTGGTAGCGGACGACGCCGAGGTTGCTCCACGCGTAGAGGGACTCGGGATACTTGTCGATGATGGCCTGATACTTGGCGGCGGCCTCGTCGTAGCGCTTCATCTTGAAGAGGTCGGCGGCCTGCTGGGCGGTGTCGCGCATGTCCTCGGGCAGACGGGCCTTGGTGGAATACTGGGTGGCGTCAGGCGGGGACGCGGGATGAGTCACCGTGGTATCCGTGATGGTGGTGGTGGGAGGCGGGAGCTGGGTGGTGGTCGGAGGAGCGGTGGTGTCGGGAGCAGCCGGGGCAGGTGTGTTATTCGCGGGCGGAGCCGGGGGAGTGATGGGAGGTGTGGTGGGCGTGTTATCGGGAACCGCGGGCACGGGGTTCACGTTCGTGGGGGCCGGGGCGGTATTGGTATCGGGAGCGGGAGGCGTGGTGGGAGGAATGTTGACTGGGGCCGGATCGGTGGAGGCGGGAGGATTGGTGGCCTGAGTGGCGACGTTGTTACTGGCGATGGTCGCGGGCAGGGTCGCCGAGGGGGCATTGGTGGCGTTGGGTGCCATCGGAGTGGAAGAAGCGGGCGTCGCGTTGGTTCCCGTGTCGGGCGTCGTCGTCGTAGTGGTGGTCGCGGTATTAGGCGTGGAGAGGACGTTGCTGGGATTGGGCGGAGGAGTGATGCCGGGGCCCTGGACTTTCAGGCTGGCGAGGAGCGCGCGTTCATCGTCGGTCGAGGCGGGCGTCATCGGCGAAGCGAGGATGTCGAGCTGTTCCTGAAGGACCTTGGACTTAATCTTGAGATTATCGAATTCCTCCTGGTAAAGGCGCTTGGCCATGTCGCGGTGGGCCTGCTCCTGGATTTCGCGGGTGAGGATGGCGCGCATGACTTCGTTCTCATGCTTGATCGTCTGGTACTCGGGATTGTTGGTGCCGGCATCGGCGAGGCGCTGGTTGGCGTTGACGAGTTCGGCCTGGGCGTGATCGAGGTTCTGCTGCAGGGTGGTGATGGTCGACTGGAGGGCCTTATTGGAGGCCTGCGATTCGTCGAACTGGTCCTGCAGGTTCTTCAACTGGGTCTGCATGAGGGCGACCTTGGATTTCGGATTCACCGATTTAAGGTCGTCGATCTGCTTTTGGGCCTGGGTGAGTTTGTCGGTGAGAGTCTTGTTTTCGGCGAGGAGCCGGCCGACCTTGTCGTCGACGGATTGCTTGTTCTTGACCGCCTGGAGCTGGGCATTCACGGTCTGGAGCTGGCCGCGGTAGGCGTCCACTTCGTTCTGGGAATTCTTGAGGCTTTCCTTCGTGATCTTGAGCTCAAGTTCCACGGACTGGAGCTGCTTCTTCAGGGTGGCGACGTCGTTGGGGAGGTTGGCGCTGGAATCGGTCTGAAGCGGAGGGACGGTCGTATTGGTCGCGGGATTTTGGGGGACGACGGGAGGGGGAGTCGGGATGGTCGAACGGGGCGGAGGCGACGGAGGCGTGGGAGGAGGATTATCGCCGACCTGAGCCTGAAGTTTTTGAATGGTGACTTTGCAGTCCTCCATGCGATGGACGACGAGGGCCTTTTCCCAATCCGGATCCTTCTGGTGGAGTTTGGAGAGGCGATTGTAGCAGTCCTTGAAGCCTTCAAGGGCCCCGGCGAAGTCACCCTGCTTTTCGAGATTTTCGGCGTCGTGCATCTTGACGTAAATCGTCAGATACTGGTCTTGATTGGTCGAGTCCGCCCGGGCAGAAGGGAGCTGGAAGGCAAAAAGCCAAAGGCTCAAACCGATGAAATAAACACGCCGACACATTATAAGAAATTTAATTTGTTTATCGGTAAAAAGTCAATGATCTCCTAGATTACAAGAAATCTATCTACGAAGGTCCTGCCGGAGGCGGCGGGCGCTTATTTGGTCAGGGCTTCGACGGCGGCGGTGACGCGCCAGGCTTTTTTCTCCAACGCGGCTTGTGCGGCGGGGAAGCTGGCGCCGGTGAGGGCCTGGACCAGCCGGACGGCGCGGGCGCGGAGTTTGTCGTTGGTGGCCTGGACGTTGACCATGAGATTGTCCTTCACGCGACCGAGTTGGACCATGGCGATGGTGCTGAGCATGTTGAGGACGAGCTTGGTCGCGGTGCCGGCCTTGAGGCGGGTGGAGCCGGTGACGAGCTCGGGACCGGTGGGGAGATCGATGGCGACATCGACGGGCGTGCGGATGGCGCGCTGCGGATTGCAGGAGAGAAGGACGGTGGCGGCACCGAGCTTGCGGGCGAATTCGAGCGCGGCGAGGACGAAGGGGGTCTGGCCGCTGGCGGCGATGCCGCAGAGGACGTCGCGCTTGCTGAAACCGCGGGCGCGCAACTCGGCGATGCCGGTGTCCTTGGCGTCCTCCGCGCCTTCCTGGCTGCGGAAGACGGCGGCGGGTCCGCCGGCGATGATGGCCTGGACCTGCTCGGGCGAGGCGTTGAAGGTGGGCGGCATTTCGCTGGAATCGACCACGCCGAGGCGGCCGCTGGTGCCGGCGCCGATGTAGAAGAGGCGTCCACCCGCGCAGAGTTTTTTGGCGATGAGCGCGGCGGCCCGGGAGATTTCGCGGCGTTGGGCGAAGAGGGCTTTCTCGACGTGGCGCTCTTCGCGGATGAAGAGATCGACGAGCTGGGGGATGGTGCGTTTATCGAGCTTGCGCGAGCGGGGATTGCGCTGCTCGGTGGCGGCCTTGGCGAAAGCGGCGAGGCGCGCGGGCTCGGCGATGATTTTCCCCGTTTTCTCGGGGGAGCTGACCTTGTCCTTCGGGATGTTTTTCAAACCGGCGACGCGGGCGGCGCCGATGACGCCGGGAACCTTGAGGAGAAACGATTTGGCGGGAGGGCAGGTTTTTTTTAAGGCGCGTTGAAAGCGGGCGATGTAGTCGGGTTGATTGTCGAAGAGACCGCCGACGAGCGCGACGGACGGGTCGATGCACTTGAGACGATTCGCGACGAACGCGACTTTTTCGGCGAGGGCATTGGCGGCGTCATCGAGGAGAGTGCGGGCATCGCGGTCGCCTTTTTGCGCGGCGGAAAAAACGCAGCGGGCCCATTGGGCGACGGCGGTCTTGCTGGTATCGCGCAGGAGGAAGGGGACGAGTTCTTCCATGGAGGTCTTGCCGGAAGCGGTGAGGAATTCGTGGGCGAGGGGTGAGATTTTCTTGGTGGCGTCGTAGAGGATGAAGGCGTGCTCCATGCCGCGGCGGGCGAGATCGTAGGCGCTGCCGCGGTCGGCGAAGAGATGGCCCCAACCGCCGGCTTTCTCGATGGGGGAGTCGACCGCTTTTTGTCCGGCGACATTCGAGCCGGTGCCGGCGATGACGACGATGCCGGGGGCGTCGCCGAAGGCGGCGGCAAGGACGGAACGGGTATCTTCCATAACGCGGACGGCGGCGGCTTGCGGCCAGGTCTTGCGCAGGGCTTTTTCGACGCGGCTTTGTTCAGCGGGAAGCTGGCAACCGGCGAAGGCACCGCCGATGGCGGAGACGTTTTTCCCGGCGCCGGTGCAGATGGGCTTGAAGAGTTTTTCGAGTGCAGCGTCGCTCAGGAGCAGGGTGTTACCGGGGCCGGTTTCGCCTTGCTTGAGTTTTTTGCCCGCAGGCGTGAGGAGGGCCCAGGTGGTTTTGGTGCCGCCGCCCTCGATGCCGAGGATGCTTTCTTTAGTTCCAGCCATCTTAGCACTATTGCGGTTGGGGTGGGGGGATGGCAAGCGGGTGGTTTTTAGAAGACCGGAATACGGTAGAAGTGTAGGTTTAGATTCATGCGCCGGAGCTCAATAGCTTTTGGAATCATACTTGGGTTCGCCATGATTTCCTTGGCCCAAGCCGAGCCGAAGCCATTTCCTGACTTGGTCCCGGCGAAACTGAAAGTTTATGTCGGTGGATTTATCGGTTCTCGACTCTATGTCGAGCTTGATAATGGAGATGTCCACGTCCGTCAGTACGAGGATAATTCGCTTAAGAAAGTATTTACGGTCCGGCCAACTTTGGAGGCTTGGACAAAGTTCGTCGAAGAAATCAATCGAGCCAACCTTTATAAATGGGCGACAGATTATCCCAATAAAGGCGTTTACGATGGTACTCAATGGTCAGTGGAACTTGAGTTTGATGGAAGAAAATTCAAGAGTAAGGGAGACAATAATTATCCAACTGCTGGAGCTGAGGCCCAGCCAACCAACAAGCCCTATCCTCAGGGCAAACCGTTTGAAACCTACTGCGCGGCGGTAAGCCATTTGATCGGTGAGGACTTCAATTAACCATCTTCCTTTTGGAGGAAGGGGACAAGAGTCTTAGGAATGGCAGATAGTCCTGTAAGCGGACCGGAAGATCAGGGTGACCGCCAAGCCGACCAGGCTTCCGGCGATCACGTTGGTCACGCGGTCGAAGCCGGCGTTCATGCCGAGGGCGGTGGCGTAGGCGGCGATGGTCACGAGAAAACAGCGTGTGCCAAAGGCGACCGGGTATCGTTTGATTACGGTAAGCGTGAGAAACATGGCCAGCACGGCGACAACATAGAGCACCTCGGAATGGGGAAGGAACGGACCGAGCAAAAGTCCGGAGGCGACGCCGATGGCGGCACCGAGCGCGCGGTGCCGGAATTTTTCCACGGCTTGGGAGGAGCTGGTATTCACGACGCTGGCCGCCGACCAGATACCCCATTCCGCGTGCCCCATGCTGCTCCATTCCATCAAGCCGGTAGCCAGCAGAACTGCGGTGGCCCGGGCGCTGGCCGCGCGGGTGATTTTCCAGGTCGGGGTGGAATGCGAATCGGATAAAGGAAGTCCGAACCATCGCCGCCATCCGGAGCTCGACGCCGCAGCCGGGGCGAAGACTGGAGGTCGCAAAACGAGGGCGGCGCTGGCGATGGAGATGGGCCAGACGAGGAGCAGTTGCTCCAAGGTCAGCCAGCGGTCGACGCCGGCCGCGTTTGCGGTCATTTCGCACGCGATATAAAGAGGGGGAATGAAATTCCAGTTGCCGAAGCTGAGAAGGCGGCTGTCGAGACGAGTTATCCAAAAGGTCATGAAGCCGACGGCAGCGGCGACCACGGCGAAAACGAAAGTGTAGGGGATCGTGAGATAAAAAAGGGCGGTCAGGATGGCTAGCGTGAGGGCGTGCAGGACCAACAGGGAGAGCGAAGGACTGAGGCGCGTCTGCACGATCAGCAGGCAGATGGTGACGAGAGCGCCGTGAAACCAGAGCAGTGAGCCGGTCCAGGCATAGAGGAGGAGATCGGGCGCCATGGCCAGCAGGCCCCACGCGAGATGCCGGGCATCGATTTCGCGCTGCAGGAAGGTCCGGATTTTGACGTTCATCGACCGGAGTGTGACGAAGAGCATAGGGGAAAGCAAAGGCCGTCGTCGAATCCGATGAGGAATCGAGCATTTGAAAAAGGGTAGCCTCTGTCGCGTCGGCTCAGTAGGCTTCCTGCATGGCCCGCCCGAACAATGTTGTGGAGTTGTTGCAGGATTTGGTGGCGATTCCGAGTGTGAATCCCCAGGGAAGTCCCGGCACGGAGCATGTCGGGGAGCAGGCGATGGGCGAATATGTGGCCGAATTCCTGCGCGGGTTGGGCGCGGAGGTGAAGCTGGAGGCGGTGGAGCCGGGACGGCCGAATGTGGTCGCGACGTTCGAGCCGAAGAAGGCGGAAGCGCACCTGGCGTTTGCGCCACATCTCGACACGGTGAGCGTGGCGGGGATGACGATTGCGCCATTTGATCCGGCAATCCGCGACGGGAAGTTGTGGGGGCGCGGCTCGACCGACACGAAGGGACCGATGGCGGCGGCGTTGTGGGCGGTGCGCGAATGGGCGGAGAGCGCCGCGCGCGCGAAGTCACGGATCCGGTGGACATTCCTGGCGTTGATGGGCGAGGAAGCGGGGAACGACGGAGCGCATGCCGTGGCGAAGAGCGGATTTACGAGCGACCTGACGCTGGTGCTGGAGCCGACGAGTCTTGGCGTGGTGACGGCGCACAAGGGGGCGCTCTGGATCGAGGTGAGCACGGCGGGTGTGGCCTGTCACGGCTCGACGCCGGACAAGGGACGCAATGCGATTTACGCGATGCGGCGCGTGCTGGAGGTGATCGAGGAAAAAATCATTCCCGACCTGACGCAGATGAGTCACGCGAAGCTGGGGCCGACGACCGTGAATGTCGGGACGATTTCAGGCGGCAGTAAGATCAACATTGTGCCGGACGCGTGCCGGATTGAGGTCGATTGCCGCGTGGTGCCGGGGATCGAGCCGGAGAAGATGCGCGGGGTTTTCGAGGCCGCGCTGCGCGTGGTGGTGTCGGATGTCCAAGTGCGGCTGCAGCGCTATTCCGCGCCGCTGGACACGAGCGAATCGCTGCCGTGGGTAAAGAAGCTGGGCGGGCGGGCGCGGGGTTTCACGACGGCACCGTGGTTTTCGGATGCGTCGGTGTTGAGCGGCCCGAAGTGTCCGGCGGTGTGCATCGGGCCTGGCTCGATTGCGCAGGCGCATACGAAGGATGAATTTATTTTGCTCAGCGACCTGGAAGACGGGACAGAATTGTTCCGCCGCTGGATGAACTCCGCCGAAGAATCCGCCGCATGAACGTCAAGTTGTCGGACTTCAAGGCCCTGCCGTCGCGGGCGTTGCGTTCCTACCGGGAGGAGACCGGACAATCGCTGTTGTTGTGGGCCTTCATTGCGGTGATGGCTTTTCTCACGCAAATCATGCTGCGCCGGGGGCTGTTGCCGGGCGAGTTCGGCACGGTGAACACGGCGCTGGGGGTGATCGGACTGACAACGGTGCCACTTGCAGCGGTTGACCTGGCCTTTGTCTGGCATCTTTCGCGCGAGCACGGTCCCGAGCGGAAGGAAAAGTTGGAGGCATTACGGACGGCGGGGCCGTTGGTCACGGAGATGTTTGCCTGGGCGTGGTGTGTGGTGGCCGGATTGTCGCTGATGATTGTGTTGCCGATGCTGCTGTTGCCGCGTTTTTCGCTCCAGCTGTTTACGATGCTCAATGTGCTGATGGCACTGGGCACCGTGTTGAGCGGGGTGATGTACCGGTATGGCGGGCGGCTGCGCCTGTGGGCGTGGCTGCTGGGGAGCGCGGCCGTGGCGCGGTTGATCCTGAGTGTGTGGTTGACGACGGAGGAGCCGTGGGCGGAGTCGGGTCTGGCCACGTTTCTGATTGCGGGGCTGATCACATTTGCGCCGGCGTTGAAGCCTTTGGAGGCGGACGAAACGCGGCGGATGAATGCGGTTCGCGCGATAATGGACCGGGCGTTCCTCATCGACTTGGGCGCGGTATTCAGTGTGCTGCTGGCCATTTTTCTTTTTTCGAGTGCGGACCGGATCGTTGCGCAAAGCTGGTTTGGCGCACCGAGCGACAACAACATCGGCTACGTGGACTGGCCAATGTTTGATGCGTACCAGACGGCGGGGCTGCTGGGACGGTCGATCCTGTGGGGGACACAGCCGCTGCTCCTGATGATGTTTCTCCAGAGGTCGAGACTGGAGAAGACGACGGCGGCCTCGTTGGACTGGTTCTGGATTTATCTCGGGGCATTGATCACAGGCGTGACGGTGCTGGAGGTATTCAAGCAACCGTTGAGCGAGCTTTTTTGCGGAAAGAATTTTGCGTCGACGGTGCACCTGGTGCCGGTCTTTGCGGCGACGATGATTCCGCTGGGCCTACTGCAGGGGCTGGGGGTGTTTGCGCTGGCCTCGCGCCGATATCCGGAATGTTTTGTCCTGGGAGGATGCAGCATCGCATATCTGTTGCTGCTTTATCTCGTGGGGCGGCAACCGGCACTGATGCCGGCGTACATGTTTGGCGGCGGCCTGGTCGCGCTGATGATCGTGCTTTTTGTCGGCGTCGTCCGGTGGGGACGCAAGCAGCCATGAGCGAACGATCCCCGCTTGGGATTTCGGTGGTGATGCCGCTCTATAATGAGGGGGCGCAGATCACGTCGAATGTCGAGCAGACGCGCCGGGCGCTGCAGTTGCACGGCCCGTTCGAGATCATTTTGGTCAATGACGGGAGCTCGGACAATTCGGGGGAGCAGATCGCTCGGCTGGCGGCGAAGTTTCCGGAGGAGATCGTGTCGCTGCAACTGCCGCGGTCCGGGAAGGGCGAGGCGCTGCGGCGCGGGGCGCAGGTGGCGCGAGGGGAGTTTGTCGTCTTCATCGATGCGGACCTCGATTTGCCGCCGGAACAGATTTTGTTTTTCCTCGCCATCCAACGGGTGAAGAAGGCCGACGCGGTGATTGGGAGCAAGATGCATCCGGACAGCACGGTGGAATATCCGCTCATCCGGCGGGCCTACAGCCTGGGCTATTTCTGGCTGGTGAAATTTTTGTTTGGGTTGCCGGTGCGCGACACGCAGACGGGGCTGAAGCTGGTGCGGCGCGAGTTGTTGCTCAAGGCACTGGAGAAGACGGAGAGCCGGGGGTTCACGCTCGACCTGGAATTGCTGGTGCGACTGGTGCAACTGGGGGCGGTGATGGTGGAGGCGCCGGTGGTGGTGCAACACTCGATGAAGTTTGGGGGGATTGGGCTGGGAACGGTGTGGCAGATTTTTCGCGACACATGGCGGGTATGGCGGCGGACGCGACAATAAAAAACGTGTCGCGGTGCGGGAAGTCAGCGTAAATTGGATTATGTCTGTGGCATGGCTTCGACCTCTGGTGGCGTTGTTTCCGAAAGGCGTGGTGGCCTTTGATGCGGAGACGTTGAAGGCGCATTCGGGAGACGCGTGGTTTGCGACGACGCTGCCACAGGCAGTGGTTTTTCCACGCAAGGCGGAGGATGTGGCGGAGGTGCTGCGGTTTGCAAACAAGCGGCGAATTCCGATCACGGCACGGGGTGCAGGGCGCGGCTACGTGGGCGGCTGCGTGCCGAAGAAGCATGGGATCGTTGTTTCGTTTGTGCGGATGAACCGCATTTTGGACATCAATGTGGTCGACGGCGTTGGCGTGGTGCAGCCGGGGGTAGTCACGGCGGAGTTCCAGGCGCAGGCGCGGCGGCACAACCTGCTTTATCCGCCCGATCCGGCGAGCATGAAGGAGTGTTCGTTGGGCGGCAACGTCGCCACGAACGCGGGCGGACCGCGCTGCCTGAAATACGGCGTGACGCGAAACTATGTGCTGGGCCTGCAGGTCGCGCTGGCGGACGGGACGCTGGTGCGCGTAGGCGGGCGGACGCTGAAAAACAAGAGCGGGTTTGATCTCGTGGGAATTTTTGTCGGGTCGGAAGGGATGCTGGGGATGGTCACGGAAATGACATTGCGGTTAATTCCGGCGCCACCGGCGCGGGCGGCATTGGCGGCCTCGTTCAAGAATGCATCGCTGGCGGCGGCGTGCGTGCAGCATGTCTTTCGCGAAGGTTTTCTGCCCTCGGCGCTGGAGCTGGCCGACCGTTTTACGCTGGAAGCGGCGCGGCGGCATCTCGGGCCGGAAAAGATTCCGAAGGGAGATGCGCATTTGCTGGTGGAGATCGACGGACAGCCGGGCTCGGTCCGGTCGGAGATCAAGATGCTGGCGGATTTGCTCAAGTCAGGCGGCGCGCTGGAGATCACGATGGCGACGAAGGAAGCGGACTGCGAGCGGCTGTGGGGTTTGCGGCGGGAATTTTCCGCTTCATTGAAAGCGACAGGACTGACGAAGTTGAATGAGGACATTTGTGTGCCGCGGAGTCACTTGGTCGATTTATTTGAGTTTACGGCGAAGCTGCAGAAGAAGTACGGGATTGAGATCGCTTCGTTTGGACATGCGGGCGATGGGAATATCCATGTGAATCTCATGGCTGACCTGACGTTGCCGGGGGTAAAGGCGAAGACCGACCGGGCACTGGATGAATTGTTCAAGCAGATCATCGCGTGGGACGGGGCGATCACGGGTGAGCACGGAATTGGCCTGGCGAAGTTACCATGGTGGACGCAGGCGGCTTCGCCGGAATTGAGGAAGCTCCACGCGCAGATCAAGAGAGCGCTGGACCCCAAGGGTCTGCTGAATCCGGGGAAGTTTGTCTAAAATCCCAAGCTAGTGCGTGGCCGTGCCAGCCTTGGCGTCGCTGACTTGCTTGGCGTTGAGGATCTGCTGCTGCTGCTTGAGCTTCTGGGCCTGATCGATTTCGGCCTGCAACTGCTTGGCATTTTGGGCTTCCTGATCGGCGCGGGCGGCCGCTGCGACCTTCGCCTTGGCAGGATCATAGGAAAAGCGCTTCTGGAGGGGGGGAGGCAGCTTGGCGATGGGAACCAGCGCGCCGCCATCCTTGCACAGGATGGTCACGGCATCATCCTCGACTCGGACGACTTTAACTTCCTGATAGGTCTTGCCGTCCGTGGTCGTCCACGACTCTCCCGCCGCATAGAGCGGCAAGGTGCCCAAGAGGATGATGAGGAAGAAGAAGACTCGCATAGGTAGTATGCTACCACGCTTTCCGAGTCCGATCAATAAACGTGTTAATAATTGCAAAATAAATACCTTTGGAAAAAACTGGGAAATTAGAGGAGATCATCTCCAAAAAGAGGGCCGGGAGGATGGCCTTTTTTTTCTTTCAGCGCCTGGCGAATTTTTTCGAGTTCCTCGGTGCGGTCGTCGGTCTCCTCCCAGACATCATGGCTGACGAAGATGGGGGCCTTGGCCTGGGTGGCGAGGACGATGCAGTCGCTGGGGCGGGCGTCGATCTCAATGACCTTGGAGTGAACCTCGTTGTGGGCCTTGAGGATGATCCGGGCGAAATAGGTGTTGCTGCGGAGGGCGTTGATGACGACGCGCTCGACCTTGATTTCGAAGGCGTTGAAAATATAGCCGATCAACTCGTGGGTGAGCGGGCGCTCGTTGTGCTCGCCCTGCATTGACATGGCGATGGCGCGACCGACGCTGGGTTCGACGTGGATGACGAAGCTTTTCTCGTCGTTACCGATGAAGATGGCCAACGTATGCTGGTCGGTGGGAAAGACTCCAAACACCTCCACGCGTACCACATCCGTGTTCACACAATACCAGTAGCACTCTGCGGGGCGGATGACAACGTTGGAACCGATCCTGAGTGCTTTTTAATTTTTTGACACGCCCGGTCAAGGGAGGCGGCTTTTCGACTAGGACCTGGGAATGAACTCAGGGCGAACAGGGCGGCCCGGCTTGAGGGTCAATTTGCAGTTGCGGAGATCGCCGGTATAGGAGGCGACGACATCGCCTTTATTGTCGAAGATGGTGTAGCTGCTTTGGTCGGGTGTGCTGGAGAGGTGGTCGAGAGTGGCGTCGACTCCGGAGACCAGGAGAAAGAGGCTGACGATCAGCAGGGTGAAGACTTTGAAGAAGCGGCTCATACGAAACCTACGGTTATCTGCCGGGAACTATGCCAGAAAACCGGTGAGGGGGCTAGTCGGATTTGCAGTGCGGCTGGGGGCGCCGAGGCCGACTTCCCAGGCCGTGCGGCCCGCCTCGACGGCATCGCGGAAGGCGCGGGCCATGCGGGCGGGGTCGCGGGCGGCGGCGAGGGCGGTGTTGATGAGGACGCCGTCTGCTCCAAGTTCCAGTGCTGCAGCAGCATGCGATGGGGCGCCGAGTCCGGCATCGACGATGACGGGGACGGTGGCCTGCTCGATGATGATCTCGATCTGGCCGCGGGTCTCGAGGCCGCGATTGGAGCCGATGGGGGAACCGAGAGGCATGACCGTGGCGGTACCGACGTCTTGGAGGCGTTTGGCGAGGACGGGGTCGGCGTTGATGTAGGGCATGACGACGAAGCCTTCCTTCACGAGGATTTCGGCGGCGGCGAGGGTCTCGATGGGATCGGGGAGGAGATAGCGGGGGTCCGGATGGATTTCGAGTTTGACCCACTTGGGGAGGCCGGCAGCGGCGGCGAGGCGCGCGAGGCGGACGGCCTCGGAGGCGTTCATCGCGCCGCTGGTATTGGGGAGGATCAGGTATTTCTTGGGATCGATGAAATTGAGGATGTCGGCGTAGGGATCATCCTTGCCGGTGAGGTCGGCGCGGCGGAGGGCGACGGTGACGATCTGGGTGCCGCTGGCCTCGAGGCACTCGGCCATGGCCTGGTTGGAGGAAAATTTTCCGGTGCCCACGAGGAGGCGTGAGCCGAAGGTGCGTCCCGCGATGGTGAGGCCGGTCATGAGGTTTAGTGTAGCGGTGGACGAGGGACGTCGCACTTACTTTTTGCCGAAGACGGATCGAATGGCTTCGAGGTAGGCGAGTCCGTGGAGGGTGTCGGGCTCGAGGTAGGAGCCTTCGGTCCATTCGTTCCAGGCATTGATCGTGAAGGTGCGGGGGAGATTTTTGGGGTGCTGGTCGAGGAAAGATTTTACGGCGCGCAGGGCGGTGGTGAAGTGCTCCGGGGTGTTGTCCTTGAGCGTGGCCATCCAGGGATACCCGTCATTGGTGAAGGGATGGGATTGTTCGGTGCGCGGGCTGGGGTCCCAACCCATGGTGACGTTGGGGAAATAGGGGAGGGAGAAATCGTGGCTGAGTTGGGTCCACTTTTGGGCGGAGGCGGTGGCGTAATCGGCGTAGGAGGTGGCGGGAAAATCGGGCAGGCCGAGGTGGTGGAGCCAGACGTAGGAGGCGACGCTGTCGAAGCCGAGAGCGTGAAGCATTTCGTTGGGATTTTTGAGCGCAACTTCGTTGGGCAGGATCTGGACGCCCCAGACGACGGCATTGAGGTGGAGACCGGGGAAGCCGGCGGCCTTGGTTTTGGAGCGGAAATTTTCGAGAGCATCACGAGTGGCTTCGATGCCGCCGATGCCGCGGACGAGGGTCATCAATTCGTAGACGGAGAAGTAGGGGCAGTCTGCTATTTTCCAGTAGGAGGGGTGGGAGAAATAGTTCGCGATGATGTGATCGGTGAGGACCTCGAAGGCGGCGCGGGAGACGATGCCGGGGAATTGGAGCGGGGACTTGATGCCCTTTTTCGCGGGCATGATGTTGACCCAATCGTGATTGGCCCACATGAGGGCGAATTTCAGACGGTGGTTGTTGGGCGCGCGGAGGAAGCCTTCGTCGAGACAACGACCGAGGAAGGGACCGTCCTCGTACCAGTACCAGTCGAAGAGAAAATGATTGAGGCCGTGATCGGCGGCGTCGTCGATTTTTTTGGCCATGACCGCCGGATCAGCTTCGTCCTCATAGCCCCAGAGTGGGACCTTGGGTTGTTGATGGCCGGGAAAGCGGGGGCGGGCGTCGCGAACGAGATTCCACTCGGTCCAGCCGGGGCCATGCGCGGCCTCGTTGCGCGGATCGCGGTGGTAGTTGGGGAAGTAGTAGGCGCCGATTTCGTAGGTAGCAGGAAGCGTCATTTGTTTTCCCGATAAAGCCACAAAGCTTGGATGTCACAATCGGCGTGAGTTTCCTCCGGATTGTTTATAAACAAATTACTCTGAACTTTTTTCGCACGTTCAAATGTAGTGAGGAGGCCCGATTCATTGAGTTCTGAATTTGAAAAAGATTCGGGGAAGCCTCCGCAATTCAACAAAGCGCTTATACTTGCCCCCTTATTCACAAGATCGTAACCGGCAAATTCAAAACGAGAATTAACAAAGCCATGTGGAAAAAAACCGCTCGGCTGGTGAACAAATCCCAGGATGTTCAGATTGGCCATACTCGTGACTCGCCTCAGCAGATATTCGAGATCGCGAAAGTAATCGGTCATAAAGTCCTGGTGGATGTTATGCTTCCAGTCCTCGGGGGTGAGTTCCTTAAGTGCGTACGGACATAAGCATCCATCCGTAGTAATAACCTGCTTAAGGTGATGCAGGCCTGACCAGGCGAGATATTTCCTCCAAGCATCACCCTTCTCGGGGCCAAACCTTTCGACAGCAATATATCCGGTCAGGCTCATGGCTGTTGAAAAAGCAAGAGGTCCTTCGACTTCGCTGCGCTTCGCTCAGGATGACAAGCTTGGTTTAAACAAACTCAAGTTCGACAGGCGCGGGGATGAGGCCGGCGTGGTGGGCGCGGTCGAGGAATTCCCTGACGCCTTTTTTGCCGCGGTCGCCGTAATCGAGGGTGAGTTCGTTGACGTACATGCCGATGAATTTATCGGCGAGCTTGCTGTCGAGTCCGCGGCCGAGGGGGAGGGCGTGCTCGACGCCGGCGGCGCGGTGGTCGAGGCCGTACTTGATGCTTTGGTAGAGGATCTCGGAGAGCTCTTCGATGGTTTTTTTGCCCAGGGACTTCTTCACGGCATTGCCGCCGAGGGGGAGGGGAAGTCCGCCGGTTTCGGCGGCCCACCATTGGCCGAAGTCGGCGCTGAGAACGAGGCCTTCGCTGGCGTAGGTAAGCTGGCCTTCATGGATGATGAGGCCGACCTCGGCCTCGCCGCGCTGGAGGGCGTCGAAGATCTGGTCAAAGGGGACGACGATGTAGTTGAGTTTTTCCTTGGGCAGGCCGAGGAAGAGTTGCAACTGGAGGAAGGCGCTGGTCATCAGGCCGGGGACGGCGATTTTTTTCGTGCGGAGTTCCTCTTTAGAAAACTGCTTTTTGCCGACGAGCATGGGGCCGTAGCCGTCGCCCATGCTGGCGCCGCTGCGGAGGAGGGCGTAGTCCTTGAGGACGTAGGCGTAGGCGTGGATGGAAATGGCGGTGATGTCGAGCTCGGCGCGGGTGGCGCGCTCGTTGAGGGTCTGGATGTCCTGGAGAATGTGCTCGAACTCGTAGCCGGGCGTGGGGAGCAGGTGCTTGGCCAGCGCATAGAACATGAAGGCGTCGTCGGGATCGGGCGAATGGCCCAGCGTGAGTTTCATAAAGGCGACTTTAGCTGATTGCGGCGCGAGATGCCAGAAAACGGCTCTTTTTTGTTGTGCGGCGCGAGACGCGGGGTAGGGTGCGGCTCGATCAAAACAACCAGGAGAATTTATGGGAGCATGGGACACCGACCCGTTCGGAAATGACACAGCATGTGATTGGGCCTACGCCCTTGAAGAATCGGAAGACCTCGATTTGATTGAGGAGACCTTGGCGAAGATCGAGGCGGCCGGCGATGAGTACATTGAGGCACCCGAGGCGGAGGAGGCGATTGCGGCGGCCGATACGCTGGCGCGGCTCAAGGGGAAATTTTACGTCAAGAACAGCCATACCGAAGCGGTCGATGAATGGGTGGCGGAGCAGCACACGACGGTGCCGCAGGACATGATTGACCTGGCGATCCACGCGATCGACCGGATCCAGAGCGAGCCATCGGAATTGCTGGAGCAGTGGGAGGAGAGCGACGACTTCAAGGCGTGGAAGAAGCACCTGGCGGATTTGAAGAAGCGGTTGCAGTAGCACTCCGTCATCCTGAGCTTGTCGAAGGATCAGCTTCCAGAAGATATCGCTAGTTAGCGAGTGCGTTGGAGATGTCGAAAAGGTTCCGGAGGCTGATCCTTCGACAAGCTCAGGATGACGGAGGATTTACTCCACGGCGAGGAGCTGTACTTCACCTTCTTCGCCAGTGGCGGCGAGATGGCTTCCGTCGGGAGACCAAGAAACCTGCGTGACGCCGCTGGAAATTTTGGCGCCGCTGATTTGCGGGAGGCGTTGAGTGGGATACCAGACGGCGATGCTGCCGTCGCGGGCGCCGGAGGCGAGCCAGTCGCCTTCGGGTTGATAGTGGAGGGCGCTGATGAGGTCGGTGTGCCACTCAAGGATGGTGGGGGTGCGTCCCTCGGGGCCACGGCCGGAGCAGTCCCAGACGGAGACGGCGTCGCCGCCGCCCGCCGCGAGCCAGCGGCTGGCGCGATGCCAGGCGAGTTGCCGCACCTTGGCCGCGTAACCGCGCATGTGCATTTCGGCGCCGTTGTCGGTATTCCAGACATGAACGGAGCAATCCTGGTTGCCGGTCATCAGCCATTTGCCGGAGGGGCTGAAAGACATTTTCAGGATGGGATCCTTAGCGGCGAAGCGTCGGGCATCGCCACCGGTCAACAGATCGTCGACGATGACTTCGGTGCTGGTGGCGACGGCTAACGTGGTGCCGTTGAGAATCCAGCCGAGATCGGCGACGGTCTTGGTGAACTTGATTGGTTCGTCGGCGGACTCGCCTTTTTCGTTCCAGAGCGTGACTTTGCTACCGGCACCGAGGGCAAGAAGATGGCCTTTGTCATCGATGGGGCGTGTGCTCCAGGCGAGATGTTCGGCCCACATGGCACCGGCTTCGTGTTCGGCGAGGATTTCCCCCGTTTCAATGTCCCAGAGTTTCCATTTTCCATCGCGGCCGGCGGTGGCAAGGGCCTGGCCGTCGGGGCGCCAACTGATGGCGTCGCAGCCGTCTTCATGGGCCTGTTCGAAAAGATGGATGGCGCGGCCTTCGGCGGCATCGTAGATCGCGACCTGTCCTGACACGGAGGCGACGGCGAGACGGGTGCCGTCGGGAGACCAGGCGAGGCTGGTGGTGAAATCGTTGAGTTTGCCGTGCCAGAGGAAGGCGATGGGGCGGAGTTTGGGGTTCATCTGGATTTTAGGAGAGCGACAGGGTCACCCAAGTTGTACCGGGAAACGGGGAAGCTCAAGAGACATGATTACGGTTTGGGCCTGCCGATTGCCGCGAAGGCGGCGGCGAGGAAGGGAGCGACTCCAGCCCAATGCGGAAGATAGAGGATCAACCAGCCGCCGAGAGCGGCGCCGCAACCATAAATCAGGACGACGCTGAACTGGAAGCGGACACGCGTGCGCGCCTCCTCGCGTTGCTCCAACTGGGTTGGGGGGAGAAAAAGCAACGCCATGGCGCCGGTGGCGAAGGCGGTGATAGTGCCGGTGATCGCGGTCGTGGCGACGCCTGGGACGCTGAGCCGGTAGAGAGCGGCGGACTGCAGACCCATGGCGAGGGCCAGCAAGGCCAGGAGCGCGTGGGAGCCGAGATCGCCGGGCCGGTCGACGAGCAGGAACCAACCGAGCGCGAAGATCAGGAGCACGATCTTCTCCAGGCCGACCAGCCGGAAGCCGAGGTTCGGCCAGTCCTTTTCGGGGAGGTCCCGGCCCAGCCAGGCCCCGAGACAGACGCCCGACACGAAGATGGCAAGGACGTAGAGAATCCGAAGAGCAGCGACAAAATCGCCCTGCCCGACATCGATGCCCATGAGCACAAAGTTGCCGGTCATGTTCGAGGTGAAGACCCGGCCGAGCCCGAGAAAGCCGATGGCGTCGGCGCTGCCGGCGGTGAGACTGAGGAGGAGCAGGTCGCGAGCGGCGTTTTGTCCCACTGATTTCATACTATTCAGCAGGGAAGAGTGAAATCATTCAGTTTGCTGTGCCATTTGAAGGTAATGGGCGGAGTTTAGGAGTCATTCTGTATAGCCGGGAGTGCCACGATAGCCCGAACTGATCACGGTATCGCAGCAAAGATAGAAAACATGCTGGTCAACATGCTCTATCTGAGTGAAATCGATCTCTCCGACCTTAGAATGAGCACTTTCCACTAGAGAGTGTCCGTGAAGGTTCAATGCCGAAACAATTTCTTTAAATTTTGTATGGGTTGCGGTGTGCAAGGCAAGAGTGACGTCGTCCTTAAGTTCTTTTACCCGACGCTGCATTTCCGGAGAGCCGGGAATTAATGATTCAAATGTCTGCTTTGAATATTTCGCGAAGTCCATACGGCATCTCGTTCCTTTATTCCTTAGGCCAAACATGACCGGAAGCCCTCGTTGAGTTCCTTGCGGTCGAGGTTGCGGCCGATGAAGATGAGGGTGTTGTGGCGGGGTTCGTTGCCCCACTCGCGGTCGGGCTTGCCGTCCATGAGCATGTGGACGCCCTGGAAGACGAAGCGCATGGAGCGGCCCTTGACGGCGAGAACGCCTTTCATGCGGAAGATGTCCTGGCCCTTGGTGCGGAGGAGGGTGCCGAGCCAGTCGGAGAGTTTCTTTTCGTCGAGATCGCCCGGGGTGCTGATGCCGACGGAGGTGACATCCTCGGCGTGATGATGGTCGTGATGCTCGTGCTCATCATGCGCATGGTCATGATCGTGTTCATCGTGGTCGTGCTCATGCTCATGCTCGTGGTGATGTTCTTCCTCTGAGGCCTTGAGGAAATCGGGCTCGAGCTCGAGGGCGCGCTTGAGGTCGAAGCCGCCGATGTTGAGGACCTTGTTGAGATCAATGGAGGCGTTCTCGGTGCGGTAGACCTTGGCCATCGGGTTCATTTTGCGGATGCGGGCCTCGGTCTTTTCGAGTTCGGCGGCGGGGACGAGGTCGGTCTTGTTGAGGAGGATGACGTCGGCGAAGCCGATCTGTTCGCGGACTTCGCGCATGTCGTCGAAGTGGAGGCCGACGTGCTTGGCGTCGACGACGGTGACAATGCCATCGAGGAGGAAGCTCTCCTTCACTTCCTCGTCGGTGAAGAAGGTCTGGGCGACGGGGCCGGGGTCGGCCATGCCGGTGGTCTCGATGAGGACGGAGTCGAACTTGTCGCGGCGCTTGGCCAGCTTGGCCAGGATGCGGATGAGATCGCCGCGGACACGGCAGCAAATGCAGCCGTTGTTAAGCTCGAAGATTTCCTCGTCGGACTGGATGACGAGCTGGTTGTCGACGCCGACTTCGCCGAATTCGTTTTCGATGACGGCGATGCGCTTGCCGTGTTTTTCGGTGAGGATGCGGTTCAGGAGCGTGGTTTTGCCGGCGCCGAGGAAGCCGGTAATGACCGTGACCGGGATGCGGGAAGGGGACGTGGACATAAGAAAAAAGGATGTAGGGGAGGGCGGTCCCGCTCAAGCGAAACCGACAACGTTCCTAGGATAGCACAAACGGGCGTTTTTTCAGCCGCGGGTCTTGGAGCCGCCTTCCTGCAACTGCAGGGAAAGCTGGCGGTAGCGGTGGGTGAGGGACTCGTGCTCGCGGCGCAGTTCCTTGAGGTCCTCCTCGAGCTGGCGGATGCGCTGGTCCTTGGCCATATCGACGGCGAGAGAGGCGGTCGATTTCATGACCTCCTTGGGGGGACGCTTCATAGCGCGCTTCTTTTCGAATTCGAGCGCGGCGAAAAGGGCGGCGATGGGGAGGGATTGGTTGGTCTTGACGTGGGTGGCGACGGTTTTTTCGGTGATCAACTTTTCGTTGATGAACTCGCGCAGGGTGCCAACGGTGGTGGGGCCGTAGACTTCATCGCCGGGGAGGCGGACCATCCAGAGCATTTCGAGGAAACCGATGTCGGTGGCGGGACGCCAGTTGTCGTTGCTTTCGTCGACGAGGTCCTGCGGCGCGATCTGGGCGGAGTTGGCCCATTCTTTCAATGTTTCCGCGTCGACCGGTCCGTAGACGGAATCATCCGGCGCTTTTTTTACACGCCAGACGGCGGATGCCTCGGCTTCGGCCCCTAAAGTTTCGCTCATAAAATTATGTTCCAGGCTTTGGGATAAAGAGTTTTTGTCCCACTTTGAGGACACTTTTATCGGTCAGGCCATTGGCTTTTTGGATATCGCTTACGCTCACATTGACTCCGGTCTGCCGGTAGGCGTTACAGATAAGCCTAAGCGTCTCTCCGCTGGCGACAATATGATAATAACCTTTTTGTGGCTTGGCTAGGGAGGGCTCCGTGGCGGCGGCGCTGGGTTCCGGAGCGGGATCGGGGGGCGGTTTGAGAGTGGAATTCGAGGAGGAAGTATCCGGGGCGGGGGTCTTGGCCGGGGTCGGGGTGGAGACGGCAGAGTCGGTCGAGGACTTCTCGGGCTTCTTTTTTTGGGTCGATTTGGAGGAGCCGGAGGACTGCTGCTTGATAAGATCGGCGACGCTATCGATCAGGACCTGGCGCTCCTTGGCATGGGCGGCCTCGGCTTTCTCGAAGGCGGCGCGCAAGTCGGACAATTGTTGCTTTAACGTCGCGTTCTCGGTCTGCACGCTGGCGAGATCGGCCTGGAGTTTGGTGACGTCGGCTTTCATCCCGTCGACGGCATTCTTGGTGGACTCGGAATTGGCCTGGATATTCTCGAGCTGGTCCGAGGCCTTAAGGAGTTTTTCGCGCGCGGCCTCGGCATCCTGCTGGGCGCCGGGATCGGCGGCATGCAACCGGGCGGTGGTGGAGAAAGCCAAGCAGAGGCTGAAAAAAATAACGAGAATTCTCACGGGGGGAGGGCGAATAGCCAACGTCTTCCGAAGATACGAATTACGTCAGCTTTCGGCAAGCTCGGCAAATTCGTTTTCGGTGAGAATCCGGATGGGGGCACCTTCCTTTTGGAGGCGCTGGGCGTCGTCAAGTTTGGATCCGGCATTTTCGCCCGCAACGAGATAGTCGGTTTTTTTGCTGACGCTGCCGGAAACTTTGCCGCCTGCGGCGATGATGCGTTCCTTGATGTCTTCGCGCGGCACGCTCAGGGTACCAGTGATGACGAAGGTCTTGCCGGTGAGGTTGGCGCCGCCGGTGGTGACGGTCCGTTGCTGGGCCTGGGTATTGATGCCAGCCTTGCGGAGGCGGCGAATGAGCTCGCGGTTATTCTCGTGGGAAAACCAGGCGACGATACTTTTGGCGACGACATCGCCAATGTCGCGAATTTTAAGGAGGTCTTCTTGGGTGGCGCTTTCGATGGCGTTGAGCGAACCGAAATGGCCGGCGAGGGCCCGGGCGGAGCCGGCGCCGACGTGGAGGATGCCGAGTCCAAAGATGAGCCGCCAGAGATCCGCTTTCTTGCTGGCTTCGATGCCGTCGAGGACGTTTTGGGCGGATTTCTCAGCCATGCGTTCGAGGCCGGAGAGTTTTTCGAGCGTGAGGTCGTAGAGGTCGGCGGGATCCTTCGCGAGCTTGGCGGTGACGAGTTGCTCGACAAGGGACTCGCCCATGCCGTCGATGTCCATCGCGCCGCGCTGGGCGAAATGGGTGATGCGGCGTTGCGTCTGGGCGGGGCAGGAGGGATTGGGGCAACGGAGGAAGATGCCGTCCCAGCCGAGGTCGGTGTCGCAGGCGGGACAGCACGTGGGCGGGGCGATTTCCTTTTCCTTGCCGGTGCGGGCCTCGACGACTGCACCGAGAACGGCAGGGATGATCTCGCCGGCTTTTTCAACGGTGACGTGGTCGCCGACGCGGATGTCCTTGCGCTTGATCTCCTCAAAATTGTGAAGGGTGGCGCGAGAGACGGTAGTGCCCGCGAGGAGGACCGGCTTGAGTTCGGCGACGGGGGTAATGGTGCCGGTGCGGCCGACCTGGAAAGTGACGCTTTCGAGGGTGGTCACCGCTTTCTCGGCGGAATACTTGTAGGCGATGGCCCAGCGCGGCGCCTTTGAGGTGGCGCCGAGGGCGTTGCGCAGACGCCACTCGTTGAGCTTCACCACAGCGCCATCGGTGGCATAGGCGAATTTCTTGCGGGCGAGGTCGAGCTCCTCGATGGCTTCGAGGAGCTTCGCCTTGGTCTCGCCGTACCAGAATCTTTCGGGAACGGGCAGATCGATTTTGTGGATCAGTTTGAGCCACTCCTGCTGGGTGGTGCATTCGACGCCGCGGAGTTCGCCGGGACCATAGAGGACGATGGAGAGTGGACGTTTCGCGACGAGGCGGGAATCGAGTTGCTTGAGTGTGCCGGCGGCGGCGTTGCGGGGATTGGCGAAGGTGGTTTCCCCGGCGGCTTCGCGCTGCTGGTTGAGTTTATCGAAGGCGGCCTGGGGGTAGTAGACCTCGCCGCGGACTTCCAGCACGGGCGCCTTGGTTTTTATTTCAAGAGGCAGGTTCTTGATCGTGCGCAGGTTGGCGGTGATGTCGTCGCCTTTCTGTCCATCGCCACGCGTGAGGCCCTGGACGAATTTGCCGTGCTCGTAACGAACGCTGACGGCGACGCCGTCGATCTTCGGCTCGATGACGAAGCCGAGCTTTTCGCCTTCGAGCGTCTTTTGGATGCGATCGACGAAGGCTTCCAATTCCGCGGCGGAGTAGGTGTTGTCGAGGCTCTGCATCGGCAGGGCGTGCGCGACGGAGGTGAAATGGGCGAGCGGCTCGCCACCGACGCGCTGGCTGGGGGAGTCGGCGGTCTTGAGTTCGGGATGGGCCGTTTCGAGGTCGAGGAGTTCGCGGTAGAGGCGGTCGTATTCCTGGTCGGAGACGAGCGGCTGTGCTTCCTGATAATAGGCGCGGTCGAGCTTGCGGATTTCCTCGGCCAGGGCGTGATGCCGTTTCTTTGGCTGCGACATAGGGGATTAATGTAACGATGGCGCGGACGGGCCGCACTTCAAAATTCGATAATGGCCTGGTAAGTCGAAAGGGAATGAAGAGTCACACACTTGTTGCAATCTGCATGGCTTTTAAGACAGGAGCGGGGCAAAAAGCTGACACTTGCGATGACAGATTTCAGGGGCAAAGCATGATTTTGAGAGGCGAGGGCTTGCAACGAGGCGGGCTGGCATGGCCCCTGCAATTTCACTGGCATGAGTTCGTTAGACCGCCAGAATATCCGGATTTTTGCCCGTTACCTGTTCGAGATGGAGGGGTGTCCCCAAGGCCGGGCGAAGGAGCATCGGCTCGATGCGGAACGGCAGTTGAGCGAGAATCTCTTTCAGGACAATCGTCCTTTCGCGAGGGCGGAAAAAAGGGAGTCGGACGAGAACTGATTTCGGGTCGGAGTCGCCAAATTGGGCGATTGCCATGATTTGGGCGGTTGCTACGTTGGGGCATGATCACGAAAAAAGCCCGTAAAGGCAGCAAAACGTCCTCCAACCGCGCACCGATTCCGTGGGAAAACCGTCCGGCGGGAAATACCGATGTCATTTGGCGGTACAGCCAGAATCCGGTTTTCGACCGGAACCCGATCAAGGCGGCGGGGCGCATTTATAACAGCGCGGTGGTGACGTTTGGTGACGGTTTTGCCGGGGTGTTTCGCGGAGACTCGCGCAACGGGATGCCTTATCTCTACTCGGGTTTCAGCAAGGACGGACTGAAGTGGAAGATCGGACCGAACCGCATCCAGTTCAAGCAGGGTGCGGAGATCAAGTTCGACATGGATTATGCGTATGACCCGCGCGTCTGTCTGCTGGAGGGAAAATACTACGTGACGTGGTGCAATGGTTATCACGGACCGACCATCGGCCTGGCGACGACGACGGACTTCAAGACGTTCACACAGCATGAGAATGCGTTTGTGCCGTTCAATCGCAACGGCGTGCTTTTTCCGCGAAAGATCAAAGGGAAATATTACATGCTGAGCCGCCCGAGTGATGCGGGGCACACGCCGTTCGGCGACATCTTTATCAGCGAAAGTCCCGACCTGGTCCACTGGGGCAAGCATCGCTGGGTGATGGGCTCGGGCAACAAGTGGTGGCAGGGCAAGAAGATTGGCGCGGGGCCCACACCGATTGAAACGAAGGAAGGCTGGCTGATGTTTTACCACGCGGTGATGGATACCTGTAACGGGTTTGTCTACAGCGTGGGCGTCGCGTTGCTGGACCTCGACCAGCCCTGGATTGTGAAGTACCGCTCGAACCAGTATCTGCTTGGCCCGGAGAAGGATTACGAGACCAACGGGACGGTGCCGAACGTGGTCTTCCCCTGCACGACGCTGCTCAACAAACGGACGGGACAGATCGCGATGTACTACGGCGCAGCCGATACCTACACCGCATTGGCGTTCTGCCAGCTCGACGAAGTGATGGACTTCCTGAAGAAGAATTCGTCGGTTTAGTTTTCCGGGAGCGTGCCAGGGAATTGGTCACTGGCACGCTTACGCGGGTGAAGACCCATCGAGGCTGAGAATGAAGTCGTGTTGTTCGTCGGTGTCGGGGACGTCGAAGCCGCGGGCGGCGGAAATCATGGCCAGCGCATCGGGAGCGGATACGCCTACCCGGCAAAGGAGGGCGGCGGCCACGACGGAGGAGCGTCCGATCCCGGCCCGGCAGTGAACGGCGACGAAATCGCCCTGGGTCAGCGCGGCGGCGAGAGAGTCGATGAAGGGGTCGAAGTCGGATTGGGTGGGAGCCCTGCCGTCCGCAATGGGGTAGCGATGGAAACGAAGACGGATCTCATCGCACTTGGTGGCTTCGGAAGTCAGGTCGAGGTTTTTTTCCTCCGCAGGCGTCAGCAACGAGACCACATCGGTGACACCCTGGGCCTTGAGGGACTTCAATTCACTTTCGAGCCAGATGCCGCCGCGTGGACGGGGCATGACGGCGAGACGGCCCTTGGGACAGGATTCGATTTCGTAAATTTCGGCGCGCATCGATTGGAGGGACAGAGTAACGGAACGAAGATTTTATTTTAAATAAAAATGTGCGTGATTTTCACGACTTGCCGCCGATTTGTTTTCCAAGAAGCGGGCGCAAGTCGAGCGTTGCGCCGTGGTGGGTGAAGACGGTGAAGAAGCGCCGGTAATTTTTGCCCCAATAGACCATGGCGCAGGACATCGGGGCGCCTTTGCCCTCGTCGCGACCGTTCACGAGAAAACGCAGACGGGTGTCGTAGAGAAAACAGACGGCCGTGGCGCGCCCGAAAACATATTTTTTCCAGTGGCCGGTGTTGGTGGCGACGGGGACGAGCGCGATGACTTCGGCACGGTGATCGCGATGGGCATTGGCGCAGCGCTCGAGCCAGAATTTGATGGAGGTGCCGCGCTGGTGGTCGATGCCATAGGGGGGATTGACGAAGATGGCGGGGAAATTCCACGAGGCCTTGAGTCCGTCCTGGCGCGGCAGCCGGTATTCGGTCCCGGCCTTCACCAGGGAATAGGAATTGGAACAGGGGTCGAGGGCGATTTTGCCGCCCAGGGCCTTTTTCACCGCCTCGATGTATTTTTGCGGGGTGCCCCAATGCTGGCTTTGCGTGTGGACGGCGCGTCCCGCGGTCATGGCGCTAAACTGCGCTTTCCGTCTGCATCCGACAAGAAGTCCTTCCTTGAGGGTGAAAACGGAGATGGGCATGGTGGGGATGTCCAGACCCGAAATGACCGCTTCCACTTCCTTTACCCATATGCGCGTGGCTTTGGCGCATCACTGGATGGTGAGCATGCGCGGCGGCGAGAAGGTGCTGGAGCAAATCTGCCAGGTCCTGCCGGGCGCGCCGATTTACACGCTCGTGGCCGAACCGGAGAAGCTCAGCCCGATTTTGCGCGGGCATCCGATGCACACTTCGTGGTTGCAGCGAATTCCGGGTGGGGTGCGCAACTACAAGAAGTTACTGCCGCTTTTTCCGGCTGCGGTTTCGGCCCTGAGCGTGGAGGAGCCGGTGGATTTCGTCATCAGCAGTGATGCGAGCGTGATCAAGGGCCTGGCCATTCCGTCCGGCGTGCCGCACTTGTGTTACTGCTATTCGCCGCCTCGTTATCTATGGGACTTGCAGAAGGACTATGCGGAGAGTGCGGAGGCGGGCGGGCCCTTGGGACGGGCGGTGTTTAATTGCGTAGCGCCCTACGTGCGCGAATTCGACCGGCGGGCGGCCGGACGCGTGACCCATTTCGTGGCGATCTCGGAATTTGTGCGGCAACGCATCAAGACTGCGTACGGACGCGAGGCGGAGGTGATTTATCCGCCGGTGGCGCTGGATGAATTTATCGTGACGGAGAAAGAGCCGGAAGATTTTTACCTCGTGGTCTCACAGCTCGTCCCATACAAGCGGATCGATCTGGCGGTCGAAGCGTTCAACCGGATGAAGAGGCGTTTGGTCGTGATTGGAGAAGGCTCGGAGCGGGCGCGGCTGGAAAAGATGGCGGGGCCGACGGTGACATTTTTAGGGCCGCAACCGCTGCCGGTCCTGCGGGATCATTTCCAGCGGTGCCGCGCGTTGATTTTTCCGGGGGTGGAGGATTTTGGGATTACGCCGCTTGAGGCGCAGGCGTCGGGGCGTCCCGTGATTGCCTACCGGATGGGCGGGGCGTTGGAGACGGTGCGGGAAAATAGCACAGGCGTTTTCTTCGACGCGCAAACGGCGGAGAACCTCATTGAGGCCGCGGAGCGTTTGGAGCAAATGAAGTTCAATCCCGCCGAATGCCGGGGCAATGCGGAGCGATTTGCACCGGGACACTTTCGCGCAAATTTCGCCACCTGTCTGGTCAAGAGTCTACAGATAAAAGGACGTGCAGAAAAGTGAGTCAGGGTGGTACAGCGTTTCGAGCCTAAACAAACGAACCTTATTTTCATGAGGGAATGAGAAGCGCCAAATTGCTCGGAAACCTGCCTGGAGCAGGGCAAACATCTCATTTAGATTAAGGCGTTGGTTGAGATTAAAGATCTTCAGAGTCCCGGAACAAAAACGGGGGCTAAGTTGATTTTTATTACAACCAGCCTTGGAGCGGGCCATGACCAGAAAATGGCATGGACCAAGCTGATTGCTGAGCCCTATGGGAAAAATGGGTTATGGCGTGCAACGCCGGGGAGAAGATACGGGCCTCATGGGGTCCTTTTTCAGGAGGAGCGGTGGCCGAAGGGCCGCTTGAAATTTTCCCATGCATGCTGTTCAACAACTATTCAACGCAGAAGAGGCGTTTGTGCGTCTGGGGCAAACGCGACAATCGGGTTGCCTCGTGGTTGTCAGCCCGGAAGGTGCTGTCCGGTTGTTTGTGGAAAACGGGGTGGTGATATGCGCGTTCGGCGATTATACGGAGGGACAGAAGGCGCTCGAACGGGCGCTCCTGTTACCCAATGCGTCGCATGTCTGGATACCTGATTCCAAACCGTCAAAAAAAATGATGGAAGTGAATATCACGGCCTATGCGCTGAAACATTCGGTGGCAAGGGACATTCATTTTGCGGAAACGGGCAAGGTGAAATTGCCCGCTGCGGAAGAGAAGGTCCAAAAAAAACCGGAAAAGAAGAGCGCCAAGTTCTACTACCTGGTGGCCGAGGACCGACCGAACGAAAAATTGATGATCGGCAAAGGCACGGCCATCGTGGGGAGGGAGGAGTCGTGCGATATCGTGCTGAACCACATCCAAGTTTCGCGCCGGCACTGTCTGCTGCAGATCGTGGCACGTGGCCTCTCCTTTCGGGACTTGGACTCGACGAATGGCGTAAGGGTCAACGGCTTTGCCGCGCAGGACGGTTTTTTGAGCCCGGGGGACAAATTGTGGCTGGGCAGTTACTGCCTGGAAGTCTGCCGGGACGGTTGAGCGAATGAGTTCGTGGAAAGCCGACCCGCCGTAAAGGCGCGCTTGGGCACACTAAAGTATGATGGACGGAAGCCTCAGCCGATGGAATGTCCAGGCGCACTCAAGGGTGTGCACCATTCGGAAAATGCCTAGGAACGGGTCTCCTGGCGCAATTGCAATTCCAAGGCAAGCAAGTCTCTGGAACGTTCACTAACGTGTTTGGCGGGATATCCAGCGAAGATCGACCACGCCGGAATGTTTTTCCTGACAAGGGAAAGGGCGCCGACCGCGGAGCCTTCCTCCAGGGTCACTCCGGGCAGAATGACGCTGCCGGCACCGACAATGACGTGCTTGTGCAAATGGACTGCGCCGCGGTGGATGTTTTTGAAACGGTCAGGAACGGTGGAATTGGTGAGGTGCCTACCCGAATAGTCGTCGCTGCTACTGAATATTTTCACGCCATGGGAGAGACCGCTGAAATCTTCCAGAGTGATGCCGCTGCTGCCGGATAAAAGACAATAGGCGCCGATATGGATATAGGAACCGATCCGGACGGGGTGGTCGGTGGCGGTGATGGTGCAGAAGCCGTCGATGCGGACATGGTCGCCGAGACTGATCTGATGGAGACCGTGGATGGAGCAGTTTTTGGCGACGAGGACGTGATTCCCGACATGGGCGAATCCCATCGTGCGCAACTCCTCCGAGGTGTAATAGCCCACATCGAAGGGATTTGGCATGGCCAATCCTAGTAGGCGGCCCGGGCCGCAACAAGCGAAAGCGCGACGGCCTCGCAGACGAGGTCAAGTTCGGCGAGATCCATCTGGTCGAACATCGGGAGGGAAACGATGCGCCGGGCGATTTTATGGGTCACCTCGAGAGGGCCGGCGAGATGTCGTGCCTGAAAGTAAGGGTGCTCTGCAAGGTGAGGGCTGTTGTAGGTGGCATAGCCGATGCCCCTGGCGGTGAGGCAGGAAAGGAAGGCAGGGCGCCGGGCGGCGGTATCTTCCGGCAAGAGCAGCGACATGAACTGGTAAGCGTGGCGGCTCCCGATCATGTGCTGCGAGAGGAGTTCCGGAAGATGTTGGCGATAGCGGCGGGCGAGAGTTTCGCGGTGAGTGATGATGCGGTCGAGTTCCTCCAGTTTCTTGAGCGCCATCAGCGCAATGACTTCGCTGAGTTTTCCATTGAGTCCGATCATGGTCGAAATTCGAGGGGTGCTGAAACCGAAGTTCGACATGGCCCTGAGGTCCCGGATCAAATCGGGATTGGAGCTGTAGACCAGGCCGGCCTCCGCGACGGCGAAGGTCTTCGTGGCATGCATGGAAAAGATGACGGGGGCCGGGCTGCCGGTCCCGAAGCCGGTGCCTTGAGTGACTTGGCTGCCGAGCGAGGCGGCGGCATCGATTACGACGGGAATGCCTTCGCGGGCGGAGAGTTTCCCGTAGAATTCGAGGTCGAGGCAGTTGCCGAAGGTGGCGTAGGGAATGATGACCGCGATTTTATTCCGGTGTACGCGGAGAAGATCCTCGATGTGCTCGTGCGAGAGCAGCCACGTTTTCTCATCGATGTCGCAAAAAAGCGGCGTCAACCCGGCCCACAGGGCGGCCTGGGCGGTGGCGGCGAAGGTGAAGGAGGGCATCAAGGCATAGCGCCGTTCGCCGAGGTTGTCCGGCAAGGCGTGGCGGATGGCGAGCATGAGGCCGATCGTGGCGTTGCAGACGGTCAGGCAGGCTCCTTCGCCGCCGAACAACTGCGTGACGAAGGCTTCCTCGAGCCGGGTGTTGACCGGACCGAAATTGGAAAAAATGCCGGAGGACTCGATGGCGGCCAGATCGGCGCCGCACGCGCTGAGCTTGGGCGGGTTCGGGCGGAGCAGGGGAATTTTCATGGGTGGGCGAGGCCAATCAATAGAGAAAGCGTTCGCCCTCTCGAGCGACGAAGGGTTCACGGTGGGAACCATAGTAATGATAAGTGAGCGGCTTGTTAACGAAGTGCAGGCGTGGACGCAACACGGCTATTTTTCGCAGCCGGTTCCAGTCACCGGGTTCATGGGACCGGTAGGCGAAAGGATCCCAAGGCCAGCGCGCCAGGTGCCGATGATAAAAAATGGAGCCGGTCGTGAGCTGCCGGTGTTCAAACGTCCCGTCGCCAATGATCATCCAACCGCCGTCCGGCGCTTCAAAATGAAAAGGGTGATAACAAAGATCGGCCTTGTTCTCCTGCGCGGCGCGAACCAGGAGCTCGATCCGGTCCGGCTCAGCGCGGTCGTCATCATCCAAGTGGGTGATAAAGAGGCCTTCACTCAGGCTCATCGCTTTGTTGACGGGATAAGTTCCCGCCACCTGCCAGCGGGCCTTGCCGGGCGGAGGATAGGGGCCGCGCTCGGGCATATTGAAAAAGGAAATGCGGTCATCCTTCAAGGCGGCCACCCGCTCCGGTGTTTCATCAATGCAGTTGTCGCCCACCACAATGATCTGGAGGTTCCGATAGGTCTGCTGTTGCAGCGAGGCCAGGCACCGAGTGACCAATAAATCCGGACGGTTTGCCGTGGCCACACAAACGGAGACGAGGGGATTGGTCGTGGTGAAGGCGGCCTGATATTCCGGCGTTGCCCGGGCCTTGTGAAAATCGTCGATCTGGTCGAGGATGCCGTCGGCTGCCCCCAGCGCATAATCGATCCGGAGGGCTTCCTCCCGCAGGGAGAGCGCCGTCGTGGCATGCAACGCATGGATCCGCTGAGCTTCGTCCTGGACGCGGGCCTCCAGGTGGCCAATGCGGACCTGCTGCTCCTGGGTGAGACGCTCGAGCTCGCGGATTTTAGGGCGGCTGGAAATAAGCCAGTCCAAGACAAGGTCGAGGCGGCTGAGCTTGGGGCGGTTCATGGAAGCAACCCGGGAAGGCCCAGGTTTGCCGATGATGAGAGTTCACGCCTATAAATGCAAGAGGGAGCCCGCCGGGAGCGGCGCAAATTGACATTCCGGGGGAAAAGGCAAAAATGCACCTGTGTCAGCGCGATTGAATAAAACTTCCGTTGTTTCGCGACGGCGCGCCTTCAGCCTGGTGGAGCTGCTGGTGGTGATGGGCGTCATTGCCATTCTGGTCGCGGTTTCGCTGGGGCCGATCACGTCGATGATCAAAGCGGGGCAGGCGACGAAATGTTCGAGCAATCTCAAGCAGATCGGAATCGGTTTTGCGGGATATCTCGCCGATCACAATAACGTCATGCCGCAGCGCTACTATCCGGCGACGGACGTCGGGTACAATAAATTACTGGCGCCTTATACCGGGAACGACCTGACCGATCCCAAGGTGAGCATCTTTGTCTGCCCGGTGCATACGACATGCAGCTTTCCGGTGGAACCTTCCTACGGGATGAACTGGTACTATGACAATTGCAGCGTGATGACGGTGCCGGGGGTGAGCACGACGATCATGGTGGCCGAATCGGCGGGTGGGGCGGGGCAGGGATCCAACCGAGCGGACAAGGACAGTGGCGATCCCGGCGAACTGGCGCCCACGCGGCACAATGGCATGGCGAACTACCTTTTCTTCGACGGGCACGTGGAGAAATTGACGTACGACGCGACGACAAATTATTGGGGGACGAATATGGGGAATCATGATCAGACGTCGCCGTAGAAGCCGGTCATTTATTCGTACTTAAAACCCAAACGAAAATGAACCCACGACCTCCCCTCCCTCCGTTTGATCGCAACTCGGCCATCCAAAAAGTGCGCCTGGCGGAAGATGGCTGGAACAGCCTCGATCCGGAAAAAGTAGCCTTGGCCTATTCACCGGACAGCGTGTGGCGCAATCGTGCGGAGTTTGTCACGGGCCGGGAGGAGATCGTTCGCTTCCTTTCCCGGAAGTGGGCACGGGAACTCGATTACCGGCTGATCAAGGAGCTCTGGGCCTTTCACGAAAACCGGATCGCCGTGCGCTTCGCCTACGAGTGGCACGACGACAGCGGGAACTGGTTCCGCTCCTACGGAAACGAGAATTGGGAATTCAATCCCGATGGACTCATGCAAAAACGCTTCGCGAGCATCAACGACCTGCCGATTCGAGAGTCAGACCGCAAGTATTTCTGGCCCCTCGGGCGTCGGCCTGATGAGCATGCGGGACTGTCGGATTTGGGGTTGTGAGTTATTTCGTTATTTCGGAGTCGAGATGATTTTTCCAGACCCAATCGGCCGCATCTCGAGGGGATTGAGAGGGAGTAGTTGCGAAGGCCCCGCCATCATCGGCTTGGTTCCAAGCGACTGAATAGAGGAGATAGGAGCCGCCGGACAGAAGTTTATAGTGATAGGAATCGCCCGTCATGATGTCGTGCGGAAGTTCCGTGCCAAAGTCGGGGACCAAGGCATTGAGCGAGTCGGGATAACTTCCGTGCAAAAGATGGTAGCGCTCCAACCGGCAGGCGATCCTTGCTTCATCGAGATGCACCTGGCAGTAGGCGACGGTTTTAACCGAGGACGTTATAAAGCTGGAGGAATTCAAGAACGGTTTGTCCGGGAAGACTGGCGAGTGGAGCCCGTGATAGGATTGCATCAGCTTTTTTTCTTTTTCCGAAAAGACGCGCCGGGCTGCGGGGTCAATCAAAGTGGCTGTGCCGAGAAGGCGGAAGCGGACGTCCAGCGCCTTGTCTTGGTCGAACCAACCTTTGGGCGTCAACCAAAAGAGGATCCGACCCAGATAATTGGGTGAATCGGATTCGGGGATGCCCATTGATTCCCCACGGAGGGCGGCAAGTTCGCGGGCGGTGACGAAGCGGTGCTTTTCGTAGTAGTCCGTGCTGGCGAGATCAAAGACCACAATGTCGCCGGTGATGACGAAGCGCCCATCGGCCAGAATATCGATCTTACCGAGAGCGTCGTCCAAGGCCTTCAATTGGGAGTCGTCCCAAGCATGGTCGTTCAGGCCCTGTTGAACAACGGTCAACTGCATTTCCGAAACTCCGTTGGCGACAAGACCTGAAATAAGGAGCGGCTGTTTGTGCAGTCCCGTGATGACCTTCCAGCCGACGGCCAGATCATCAAGGGCCAGTTGAGGGTTTTTCTCATAGAGGGCAAGTCGCTCCTCGTAAACCAAGATCTTGCCCATCCTGATGAAAACAGAAATGGGACCGAAGGAGATGTCGGTTGGAGGTTCCACGTCGTATTTCAAGGGGAAGAGACAATCGGAACGCGTGAGATTTTGGGAATGAAACTCACCGAGCATGGGACAAAGGATTTCCAACAGATCGGTGGGAGCGGCGTTGTCGGGGATCGGGGCGTCAGGTCTCACGTTGCGACAGACATCTTCCAAGCGTTTCTGGACGTAGGCCATGTCAGGGCTGTTTCCACTCGTCCATTTCTCCAAGTAGGGCAGCTTGTCTTTTGCGGATCCTTCGTCTTTCTTGGAGGTAACCATCCGGGAAGCCACCGGATCCAAGGCGGAATTTAAAGCCATGGCTTTTTGAAACTTAGAATTTTTGGAGTCGGTCGTGGTTTGAAAGACGGGGAGTGCGCCAAAGTTGTTGGTGTCGGGAATCGGCGCGGGAAGGTATTTCTTGCGATCGACGCTCTCCCCGTGGGCTTCGATTTCCGCAACGGCGCTTTTCCATGCGGCCGCTCCGCGCGCGTCCTCCTCGAGATAAAAACCGGAGACGATGATGATGGGAAAAAGAACGGCGAGGGCGAGGGTGACCAAGGCTCCGCCCACCCACCATTTCCACTGCGGCGTTGGTGGTCGGGTTGAGGACACGTGTGGAAGCGGCAATCAAGCCTGGGGTTTCAGGGTCACTCCCTCAACGTACATGCCAGATCCGCGACGAGCTTTTTGCGGACGAGGTCGTGAGCGTCGTTGACTTCTTTTTCCGTTAACGTCTTATCGGGGGCGCGGTAGGTGAGGGCGTAGGCGAGCGACTTGTGGTCGGCGGGGATCTTCTCGCCCTTGGGGTCGAGGAAAAGATCGAAGAGGCGGACGCTTTCGAGGTTCGGGGCCTTGGCGGCGCGGATGACTTCCTCGACTTTGGCCTGCGGAACCGACTTGGGCAGGACGATGGCGAGGTCGCGGCGGACGGGCGGGAAGGCGGGCACGGGCTTGTAGCACTCGGGTTGCGGGGCCTGGCTGAGCCAAGGGTCGAGGGCAATTTCGGCGTAGAAGAGGGGAACTTTGATGCCGTGGATTTTGAGGTCCGCAGGAGCGATTGGGCCTGATTCAAGAATGTCTTTAACGTTAATGTTGGTATTTTTGAGGAGAAGATCGAGTTCGCCGCTCAAGTCAAAGTAATCCGAAGAGCGTTCGCCTTGGTACCATGCGGCGTCCTGCCCAAGACCAGCAACGAGAAGGCCGAGGCGGAGCGGTTCGTGCGTGCTTTGGTCGCGGCGTTCGTAGACCCGGCCGACTTCGAAGAGACGCAGTTGGGCGACGCCTTTGGCCAGATTCTTGGCGGCGACCTGGAGGAGGGAGGTCTTGAGCGCGAGGCGGAGATGGGTCTGGAGTTCGCTGAGGGGATTGGCCATTTCGATGGCGGTTTCCCCGGTGGCGAAGCGGCGCTCGATCAGCGCGTCGGTGACGCATTCATCCCAGCCGCGGACGGCGAGGGCGCGGCGCAGTTTGAGGAGCCGGTCATGGGCGCGGTCGGCGGCGGTCTCGGGATGGAGTCCCGTGGTGACGCGGGAGGGGACGCCGTCGAGCCCGTGGAGCCGGGCGATTTCCTCAATGAGATCGACCTCGCGGTGGAGATCGTCGCGGAAGGTGGGCGGCTGCCAGGCGGTGTCGTGTTCGTTGGGCGCGCCGAGCTTTTCGCAGCCGAGCCGTTCGAGGTTGAGGCGGACGGTCTCGGACGGGACGTCGATGCCGAGGAGCGACTTGATGCGCTTCGAGCGCAGGGTGATCGGACCGCGCGCGGCGGGCGGGGCGCCAGCGATGGAGGACGCGGAGGAAATCGTGGCGCCGGTCAATTCGATGAGCAAGGCGAGGGCGCGATCGCGCGCGGCGAGGAGCGCACCGGGATCGACGCGGCGCTCGTAGCGGTAGGAGGAATCGGAGATGAGTCCGAGACGGCGACTGGTGCGACGGACGGTGGCGGGGAGGAACCATGCGGCCTCGAGGACGACATCCTTCGTGGTCTCGGTGACACCCGTGGGCTTGCCGCCCATGACGCCGGCAATGGCGACGGGACCCTGGCCGTCGGCAATGACGAGATCGTCGGGCAAAAGCGGATAGGTCTTGTCGTCGAGCGCCTCGAGCTTTTCACCCGTACGGGCGCGGCGCACTTCAATGGTGTGGCCGGTGAGCTTGGCGGCGTCGAAGGCGTGGAGCGGCTGGCCGGTCTCGAAGAGAACGTAGTTGGTGATGTCGACGACGTTGTTGATCGGACGATGGCCGGTCGATTCGATCGCTTCCTGCAACCAGAGCGGGCTGGGGCCGACCTTCACGCCGGTGAGATGCGTCGCGGTATAATAAGGGCCGAGTTCCGGCGCGCCGAGTTGCGAGGTGAACGTGGGCTGGGCCGTGGGAAAATTGATCGACGATGGGGTGCGGTGCTTGAGCGTGCCCGCGCCGATGGCGGCGATTTCGCGCGCGATGCCGCGATAGGAAAGGAGGTCGGGGCGATTGGAAGTGACTTCGACTTCGAAGACGGTGTCGCCAGGTTGGTACTCGGAGAATTTTTTACCGACGGGCGCGTCGACGGGAAGGATGAGGAGGCCCTCGGCGTCCTCGGCGAGCGCGAGTTCCTTGGCGGAGCAGAGCATGCCCTGGGAAAGTTCGCCGCGCAGTTTGGATTCCTTGATGACGAAATCGCCGGGAAGCTTGGCGCCGGGGAGCGCGAGAGGGGCCTTGTCGCCGTCCTTGTAATTTTTCGCGCCGCAGACGATCTGGCGAATGCCGGTGCCATCATTGACCTGGCAGACGCGGAGGCGGTCGGCGTTGGGGTGCTGGACGCTGGAAATAATTTGCGCGACGACGATGTGCGGGCTGTCGACGCCGGTGATGGAGACGTGCTCCACTTCGGTCCCGGCGAGGGTGAGCTGGTCGAGCATCTGCGGGACGGGAACGGTGAGGTCGATGTAGTGGCTGAGCCAGCGGAGCGAGAATTTCATGGTGACGGGAAAAGGGACGCACAGTATGCGCGATTTTTGGGCCGCCTCTAGCTTTAAGTGTGGGCCGCACGGCCAAAAAAGATGAACGACTTGGCGCGGGCGGTGTCGAATCCTTTCGTATGCCCGTGTTCACTGCCGAGCCGACCGCGCCGCCCGAGGCCGAACGGACGTTGAAGGGCCTCCTTGCCGCTGCGCAAGCCGAGGATTATGAGGCATTTATCGAGCAGGGCACGCTCCGGTTCCAGAACGGCATTTCCAAAGAGATGTTCGATACCGTCAGCCGTCAGGTGGCCAACCGCTTGAAGGCGGGGCACTCGACGGAATTCCTGACGGAGATCAATCAGTGCGATCACCGGGTATTTTTGTGGAAGCTCAGTTTCGCCGATGCGGGGAACCAGTTCATCGCGCGACTGGCCATGGCGACGGACGGCAAGGTTGCCGGTTTCATGTTGAACTAAGCATCTTCCGGGGTGGAAGCTCCCGAAGAAGGCAATCAACCAGCGCGCGGAACTTTTCCTTGGCGTAAAGTTGGATGGTCGGGTAATCTAACCGACTGCAAGTAAACGGCGGGGTAGCCAAGTGGTAAGGCGCGGCTCTGCAAAAGCTGTATGCGTCGGTTCGATTCCGACCCTCGCCTCTCTTCGACAAGGAGGAGAAATTTGCCGGGCACTCTACCCGTGATGATTTGTGTGCGATTCGGCTGTATCCCCAACAGGATGAAAGGGGGGAGTGACGACAATATCTTTCGCCTGAACGAGGGAGGTCTGGGGTACCGGAAAATAAAGTGAGACGGTCGTGCCTTCGCCAACTTTGGACTGGAGATCGACGATGCCGTTGTGGACCTGCATCAGGCCAAAAACCACGGCGAGACCAAGCCCGGTGCCCTTGCCAGGGGGCTTGTTGGTAAAGAAAGGCTCGAAGGCATGCTGGCATGAATACTCGTCCATGCCTATTCCGTTATCGGATACCTTAAGGCATAGATAGGGAACATCGTCCAGTTGCAAGGAATTGGAGGCAGGAGGATCAAACCGGATCACTTGTCCTGAAATTTTGATGGTCCCGCCCGAGGGCATCGCGTCTTTTGCGTTCATCACAAGATTGGTTAGCATGCGATCGATCTTTCCCGGGTCAGCAAAGATGGCAGGTAAAGATTTATCGAGTTGGAGGGACAGGCTTATATTCGTGGGCAATCCCGCCTGGAGCAGGGCGACGGTCTGGGTGATTCGTTCCGTGATCTGAATGGACGCAAGCTCGGCCTCGGTTTTGCGGGCGAAAATCAACAACTCCTGCATGAGCTCGGATCCCCGCAAGATCGTCCCGTCGATTGTCTTGCAGATTTGCCTTACTTTTTCCGGATGATCGGCTTCCAAATCCAGCATGCCCAATTGCATGCGGAAGATTTGGAGAAGATTGTTAAAGTCATGGGCGACTCCTCCCGCCAGCCTGCCGATGGATTCCATTTTGCGGAGTTGGCGCAATTGCCTTTCCATGGCCTGACGAAGGCGTTTCTCCCTGGCGGCCTGGAGGGCACGCTGGATGGCGGGAATAAGCCGGGCGAGCCGGTCCTTCAAGACATAGTCACTGGCACCACGGTGCAGGCATTCAATGGCCGCCTCTTCACCGATTGTTCCGGAAACAAAAATAAACGGGGTCTCCGGCGTCAATCCATGAATAATTTCAAGAGCTTGAAAGCCGCTGAATTGGGGAAGCGTGCAATCCGATAAAACCAGATCATAACGGGATTCCCTCAGGGCCTTCATTAAATCGTTGCGGGTCTCCACGCGGGTCATGACCGGCTCAAGCCCGGCCTCCTGCAGCTTGGTTTCGACGAGCTGAAAATCCGCCAGGCAATCTTCGATATACAGAGTTTTTAGCTTTTGCTTCATGAAGCGGGTCGAACGATGTTTTCAGTCCAGGATGGCTGGGCTTCCGCATGTTGATGATGGAATTCCTCCGGAATTCGGTTGATGGAACCCAAGGCAGAAGTGTGACACGGTATCTCGACCGTATCGGGCGACAGCTCCGGGGCCGCGGAGGTCTGTTGATCCGTGGGCTTAATTCCGATGGCGTCCAGGATTACGTAGTAAAAATCGGAATACGACCTGTCGATCAAGCCGGAAGCGGTGAATTCGGACAGTAATGCTTCCGCTTCCTGAAACTTGTCATCAAACATCAATTTGATCACGAGATACCGGGCAGTTTTTTCGTCGAGTGATTGATTCATGGCTATGTTCCCTCCCTGATTCATTTGTAAGGTGAAAGGAAATGACCTACTATATGCCTAACGGCATATAAATGACCGGAAACCACCTCCGATATGCTCTCCGCATCCGAATATCAGGCTTTAGCGGCCGTTCATGAAGCGTCCAACACCACGAGGTTGGGCCGGGCGGCTTTTGACCTGATTTCCTCGCGCCTGCCGAACGAGCTGCTCTTTATCGCTTTTTTGCCCATCAAGTTTGAATTGCCCAGTCTTTTCTCCGAGCCCAAATACAAGGAAATTTGTGACAATTACGTCCGCCACACCAATCGGTACGACATCTGGCTCCGCCGCAGTCCGATAGGCCCATCGGTGAAAGCGGTCCGGCACTCAGATTACACCCCATACTCGGTACTCCAGCGATCATCTTTCTTCAAGGAAGTGATGACGCCGCTCAACAGTCACTTCGGCGCATCGATCGTGGCCTGGGAAAAAGACCAATGGCTGGCGACTCTCACGATCTTCCGGAATCTCCAGCAGGGTGATTTTACCGACCACGAAATGCAAATCCTGCTTAATTGGCAGGTCCATTTCCAGGTGGCCATACGCCGACTGGCCGCTGCCAAGGAAGAACGGCTCGATGAGCATTCGCTGGCCAGCTTCCTCTGGGACCTGCCAACCGCCGCGCTGATGTTTGATTGGGAGCTCACGCCTCGTCACCACAATGCAGTGGCCGTTGAACTATGCCGCCTGTGGATGAACCCAGGCACGGGTGGCCGGGCCAAGTTGAGTCATCATCGGCTCATGATTCCGCATGAGCTTGTCTCGACGATGGAAGCCCTCAAGCCCACGATTGAAAAGGCGAAGCTCTCCCGGCCCGGCCCATTGAAGCCGATCGAACTAAAGACGGTTTTCCACCCGGAAATTGAAGGGCTGCTCGCGAAAATCTATTTCATTCCCTCCAAGTCGCTGACGTTGACTCGTGGCCGTTTTTTAATCCAGCTGCACCACGAAACGGTCACCGGCCTGCGGGCTTCCTCATTGTCGCGACTGACCCATCTTACCCGCAGGGAGCGTGAAACCGCCCTCCACGCTGCCCGTGGGCTCAGCAATTTTGAGATTGGCCGTGCCTTGCATAAAAGTCCGGGCACGGTGAAGGTACAACTCGGTCACGTCTTCAAAAAACTAAAGGTCAAATCGCGGACCCAACTCGCTGCGCTTCTCGCCTACAACTGATTTTACTCCCGGCGGATCTTCACCAACTTGCTCAAATCCTCAACCAGCAATCGTCCTCGTTTGGGTCCGTAATGGAGGTTGCATGCAGAGGAAATCGCCCTCGTCAAATCCTCCAGCATGCCACCATCGCCTTCCCGCTGTTTTGTCCGATCAACCATGACCAGTTCGCAGCCCAGGTGGCGGAGAAGGATCTCTGTGATCGTGCTGTCAAATCGAGACAGGACCGAAGGATGAGCGACCACCAGTCGTCCGGGAGGGGAACTCAAGAGGGCCTGGAATTTCTTCCGCTCCCCAAAGCCGGGCGCATGCTCCCGGACAATCTTCACAATCTGCCAGCCACAGGCATTGCAAAAACGTCGGCACTTTGCGACTTGTTCCTCAAGGTCCGACGCTTCGCTCAGGGAGTTGATCCGGGCATAAATGACCACTTTGGCACCCTTGGAGGTTTTCGGGGTTCTCACATCGAAAATGCGAATGGTCCCTGTTTTGAATTGGATTGCCTGATAGGGAGGTGGAAGCTTTCTCTCTCGAACCATTCGCCACACGGTACGGTAAGAAAGACCCATTTTTTTAGCCCACTGACTTATCCGGAGCGCGGTGCCGTGATGGTTGATCAAGTTCATAAGTGTAATAAAAATGTATTCCTTTAGTATCACGTTTGACCATATTTTACTGCATTTGGCACATATACGAGGGGAATTTGTGAGGTGACGGAGGCGAAGTTGAGGTGGTATCAGCGGCGCCATGCAAACTCAAGTCGCTCCGCTCAGTTTTACAAATCCCAAAATTGTCGAAAGCCAGGATTTTCCTTCGGTTGAGGCCTTTCCGGGCATGAGGATCAAAGAAAGCGAACGTCTTCTTCCCATGAACGAGATCGCGCCCGATGTCCGGCGGCTCTCCGAAGTGGTGGAAAGCAAGGCCCTGGCTTCCATTGCCCGGCAGTGGATGGTCATCGGTGGTGTCTTTGTGGGCTTTATGGCCATTTCAACCCATTTAGGTTGGGGATGGTGGATGGCGATCTACCTGGCGGCGGCGTTTATCATCGCGACGCGGCAACATGCGCTTTTTGGACTCATTCACGAGGCAACCCACTATCGGCTTTCCAAGAATCGGTCGCGGAATGATTTTCTCTCGGACTTCTTTTGCGCGTTCCCACTGGGCCTGTGCACTGACGTTTACCGCCGGCGCCACCTCCTGCATCACCAGCATACCAATACGGAACAGGACCCGGACTGGCAAGGCATGCACCTGGACGAAGATTGGCATTGGCCCAAGGACCACATTTCCACGCTTCGCCTCTTCACGCTCGATTTTCTTGGTCTTTCCGCCCACAAGCTTCTCATCATACTTTTTCTCTGGTCGCCCTTGCAGGCGGCGGTCAGCAAGCACGTCCGTTTGACCACGGCTGAGCGGATTCGTCTGGCTGGGTTCTGCCTGCTGCTTGCCGGGGGACTGACGATCGGGCATGCGTGGCTCTACTTTTTGCTGCTTTGGGTCATACCTCAACTGACGATCTTCGGTGCCTTGATCCGGCTTCGTTCCGTGGCGGAACATCTAGTCTGTCCATCGCTCAATGAATTGAATGAGACGCGTCATGTGGAGGCCACCTGGTTCGAGCGGTTGACGTTGGCCCCGTTCAACGTCAATTATCATCTGGCCCATCATTTGTTTCCTTCGGTTCCCTGGTACAATTTGCCTGAGCTTCAAGGCAGGCTCATGCAGTTCGAGGTTTTCCGGCAGCAGGCCAAGATCACCAAATCCTACCTGGGCATTCGTGAAGGGGTCTTGGGCGAAATGCTTGGCGCGTCGGCACGAGGTGCGCGGTGAGACCCCAACATCGTCAATTCGCGCGCCAGCTTGGATCCATGGTGACACAGGGTAGCGGTGTCTTCCAGGACCTCTCGGGCCATGAGCGCAGAATCGAGGGGAGACTTTTGCCGCGTGCCGCGAGCGATGTCGTGAGGATCGTCCGGTCAGCTCAGCAGTTCGGAGTCTGTCTTCATGCGGTCTCCTGCGGGCGCAATTGGGGTTTCGGCTCCTCCTTGCCGGCGGTGGACAACGCATGGCTGGTCGATCTGCACCTCATGACAAAAATTCGGTCTTACGACGATGAAAGCGGAACCGTCCTGCTGGAGCCTGGCGTCACGCAGGGTCAGCTTTCCGACCGCCTGATTAAGGAGGGAAATCGCTGGCTTTTCAATGTGACGGGCGCCGGCGATTCCACCAGCGTCGTCGGAAATGCGTTGGAACGCGGTATTGGCTACTTTGGACAACGTCATCTGGACCTCATCGATCTTGAAATTGTCACAGGGACCGGGGAGGTCGTCTCCACCTGTCTCGGAAACCAGAAGCTCCAATCCTTCCCAGCACCGCTGGGCTGCGACGCTACGGGGCTTTTTCTCCAGTCGGCACTTGGGATCGTGACCCAGGCCCGTCTCCGTCTCATCCGGCGCGCGGAAGGAAACGGCGTGGTGATGGCGCGACTGAAATCGTCGAAACATACCGCGTTGTTTTTTGATCGGATCATCGAACTCAAGCGTGATGACGTTATTTCGGGTGTGCCGCATGTGGCCAATCATCCGCGTCTCACGACCACGATGTTACCCTGGTTGAAAGCACCCGATCGCGCCCGATTTCTGTCCAGTGCCCCGGTGTGGACGGCTGCGCTCCCCATTTTGGGCAACCGGGACCTTGCCGCCGCGAGACACAAGACGATCAAGCGGGCCCTTAATAAAATTAGTAGGCTGGAAATCTTTTCCGGCGGAAAGGTTGAATTCAAACCTAACGAACCTTCGCCCCTGGAACAATTCAAGCAATTGGCGAGTGGTTACCCTTCGAACCTCGCTTTGCCGGGGGTCCAATGGTGCGCCTTGAAAAGGGCCGATTTGACCTGTCTGGATCCAGAAAAAACCAAGGCGGGACTCATTCACATCACGCCAGCGGTCGCCACTTCAAGGCGCGAGATTCAGCGCGCTCTTTCGGTGGTACAAAATGCCGCAAAATCGCTCGCGCTTGAGCCGTTGCCCATCACGGTCAACGTCGTCAATTCGCGTTTTTCCGTTCTCGTCATCTCATTGCCCTTCAAACGCCCCGATCTTTCGGTGCATCAAAAAGCCGCCATTCTACAAACGGCTCTGAGAAGCGCCGGTTTTCGCCCTTATCGCCTGGGACTCGACTTTGATTCGCAATCATCCGGATTCTCTCGCGGCTCTTATGATTTGCTGCAAAGACTCAAGGACGCCTTGGATCCTCAACGGGTTTTCGCGACGTCCAAATATGAACTTGGTGCCCTTAAGGGCACCAGTCATTTACAGAACCATTGTCCCGAGTGGGACGATGATTCCATTGGTTCACTCCTGGAGGCCGCATGAATCGGCGAGCTGTTATCACTTCCACGGGAATCGTCGGACCCCAGGCCTTGAATACGGAGCAATTCTGGGACCTGATCAAAAACGCCCGCTCGGCCATCACTCGAATCAAAAGGTTCGATGCGACCCCGACAGGTTGTGAAATTGGAGGCGAGGTGCCGCCCTTTCCCCTCGATTTCATCCCGGCCAAGTTCAAGCCCAAGCGGCTGGCGCGGCATACGCATCTCCTGCTCAAAGCAGGGGAACAACTTGTCCCACATCTTCCCTCGGACGGTTCCTTCAATTTGCGGGTCGGATTGGCCACGAGTGATATCGGCATGATCGCGGAATCCGGGGTCAAGCGCGCTAAATACGGTTTTGAAGCGGCTTGCCCCACCGTCATCAGCCAGTGTTCTCCCAATTCTGCAGCTGGTGCCTTGGCGATGTTTTTGGGATGCCGCGGTGAAGTACAAACCGTCTCGACTGCCTGTGCCGCCGGCATGGATGCCATTGGCCTCGCGGCCCGGGATATCTACAACGGCGAAGCCACCATGGTAGTGGCGGGCGGCACTGATGCTCCCCTGGGGCCGAGTCCCTTGGTCGAATTTGTTCGCTCCGGCCTGGCTTCCAAACGAAAGCGTTTCCCTGAGCATTCGAGCCGCCCTTTTGATGCATTTGCCGACACCGGCGTCCTAGGGGATGCGGCGGGACTGGTGCTAATGGAAGAATCGACCTCGGCTCTCTCCGCCAAGCGTGTGCCTCTTTGTGAAGTTCTTGGTTACGGAAACTTCAGTGACCAGGACCCAACCCGTCCGGGTGGCGGCTATGCCGAAGCAATGCAGCGCGCCTTGCGTTCCGCCAACGTCACGGAAGAAGATATTGATGCCGTGTTTGCCTGGGGACCAGGGCATCCGGTCCTGGACAGGGCCGAAGCCGACGCCTTGGTGGAGGTGTTTGCCGACCGGCTGGACGAGATTCCCGTCACCTCGATCAAAGGCGTCATTGGCAATCCCCTGGCCGGCGCCGGTCCTTTGCAGGTAGTTGCAGCAGCGCTCGCACTATCTGAGGGAATTGTCCCGCCCACGGCGAATCATGAGGTGGCCATACCCGGCATCAACCTCGACATCGTGGTGGGCGAAAGTCTTCATTCACGACCGAAAATTGTCCTGCTCAATGCCCATGGCGTGGGAGGAGCGAATTGCTCGCTGGTCCTGCGTCGCTGGGAACCGGAGCCGTGGACTCCCTTCCACTTTACCACCCATCCTGCTTATGGCTTTCTTGAATAACCTGACCCTCCGTCCAGCCTGCGTTTTTTCCGACCTGCCACACCAGTTCCTGGCTCCGTTGATCGGCGAACTGGGTTCCGTAATCGCCGCCACCACCTGCGATCTCGAGGAACTTCATCGCACGGTCAAGCTGCGCTCGGCCAGTCTGGTCGTTGTGGGCGCTTCCAGTAAGTCCTACGCCATTGCTGAGCAACTTTCTCATGACGAATTGGCGGTCAAAGTCTTTCTCGTTCGTTTTAATGACGACTTTCCCGAGCCGGGTTACAAGAACGGTTTTGCCGGTATTGCGGATTTGCGGACCGGTTCAGCTCAATTTGCTGAAACCCTGAAACGAGCTGTTGGGATCGATGTCCACACGGAAAAATTTGCAATGACCCTGGCGCAGGGCCTGTCCTATGAAGAGATTACAGCGCATCGCTATCCTGAGCGGCCGAACGGAGACAACCTCCCCGATGTCCTTCTCAACCGATATTTAAAAATCGCCCGGGCGTCCCGTGGTCTTTTTTTGATGCCGTGCGCGGGAAACTCCGACTTTAAGGTAACTGCTCAAAAAGGATTTGAAAAGAAATTGCCTGCAAGCGTCCATTTTGCTCCCGGAGTTCTCAGAGCTTTGCAACAGGGACATATCGTGGAGGCAACCAAAGGAGGAGGTATAGAATTGGGTTGGGGAAAGGAGATGGGGCATCTCTTTACCATGGCGGTTCCCCTTATCGACCAAAAGGGCTTGCGGGGGTGTCTGCTTGGTAATCAAAATGGAAATATAAGCGAGCTTATCGAATTCTGCAGTCATGCGTCGCTACTGTTGGCGAAAACCGGGCGGGATGAAGAAATTGAAACTATCCGGTCAACCATTGCAATAACGCAGAAGCTGGAGTCTCCCTTTTGGATGCTAGTTTCCGCAAGTGGTGAAATTTCCCATCAAGAAGGAAGTCTGGAAGGCCTTCATTTCCAAACAGGAGACACCATTCGGGCGCCACGCCTTCGAGATGTCATTAACAAAGCTATCAATGGCGAGCCCGGAACGGTTTGTTTTAGGGGGCACACTATTACCTGTGGAAAAATGGGAGGAACCTATGCCCGTCAGGTATTGCTGATCCTGGGCCCAACATCAGAAGCCCAAGCACGTGCGCGATCATTCGACTTGTCGCATGAAGTCATGCTCAGGATTTTAAAACAGGAACTGTCTCTGTTATCTGAGGGAGGTTCTTCCCAAGCCACCCCTGAATTGGAGAAAATGGATTCCAATATTTCTCCCTATGTCCAAATCATAATGTGTGCTTTGGAAAAATGTCTGGATAAAAAGCTCATCTATAAAATCAGCGCTTCCACGGAAAACATGACCATCCTTTTTGAGGTTGAAGAGTCTTTCCTGGAACAGCCTCTTACGGAAGAGGTATCCACATTGCAGACGAACTGGATAATACAGCTGGCCTTAAGAGTCAGCGCCTGTCGATTAATCCGCCCCCAATGGTCTGCGGGAACATTTGGCGGAAAACTAGTCTTCACTCTTTCTCCTGGTTTATTACACTTGTAATACAAATTATATTGTGAGTGTTTTAACCTTGGATAGAATCGTGTAATGAGGTCAGCTACCCAAACCAGTGTTCATTTGCGGGTGCGCCTGCCTAAAGATGACAAGGATTTTTTGCTGTTTCTAGCGAAGCAGCACAAAGGCAGGCCTAATATTTCGCGCATCATCAAACAGCTGATCGAAAATGCGCGTCAAAATTCTTACACCGTGGCGCTGGATGTCGGCGCGCAAAAGAAGCTCAAATCCATGGCTCAGATATTGCGGAGGACTCCGACGCAAGTCATCTCCGATGCCATCGATGCGGTGGAGTCGCTGGTCAAACGCGACGAACCCCCGTTGCTTGTGATGGAACTTAAATTGATCAAGAACCATCAGAAGCGGACAGCCATGTCGTCGTCATAAGAATAGGCCCGCAAAGCCGGCATTGCTTAGGCAAAGCGTTAACGCCTTAAGGTGTAACCGTCACATTATCGAAGGTCGCGTGGGTACCACTTGCTGGTTGGTAGGCTTGGGTGAATCCTTCGGAGATATGTCTCCAGGTAGCTTCGGCGTGATCGATTTTTCGACGATTCCATTTTACAGGATGCTGCCGCTTGATAAACAAGCCCCTTCCTTTTCATGAACGAAATTTACATCAAAAAAGTCGCCACCGAACTGAACCTTCAACCGCGGCAGGTGGCTTCAACAGCCAAGCTGCTGGCGGAAGGCGCCACGGTTCCTTTCATTTCACGCTATCGCAAAGAGGCCACGGGATCGCTTGATGAGGTCGCTGTCACCAATATCCGGGAGCGGTTAATCGGATTGGCGGAACTGGACCAGCGGCGCGAAGCGATCATCAAGTCGCTGACGGAACGGAATCTTCTCACAGATGCGCTGACCGCTTCCATAGCCCAAGCGGACACGGTGACCAAGCTTGAGGACATCTACCTGCCCTATCGTCCCAAGCGCCGCACTCGCGCCACGGTGGCAAAGGAACAGGGATTGGAACCTCTGGCTGACCTTTTATTCAATCAGCAGGCGACGCTGGATCCGCAGGCTGAGGCCAAAGCGTTTGTCAGCACTGAGAAAGGGGTCGAGACGGTTGAGGCAGCGCTCGCCGGGGCGCGGGATATACTCGCGGAACGAATCAGTGATGATCCCCGCGCGCGCGCGCAACTCCGCGAACTTTATTGGCAACAGGCGATCGTCAAATCGAAGGTCATGTTGGACAAGGAAGAGCCGGGCGCGAAGTTCAAGGATTACTTCGACTGGAGCGAGCCGCTGACTTCCATTCCCAGCCATCGACTGTTGGCGATCCGACGCGGGGAGACTGAAGGTTTCCTCATGATGCGCATCACGGTTGAGGAAGAAGTTGCGCTGTCGGTCATAGAGCCTCTTTTCGTCACCGGTAAAGGAGCTGCGGCTGGCCAGGTCCGCCTGGCGGTACAGGACAGTTTCAAGCGTCTGCTGGGTTCGGCGATCGAAGTGGAAATGCGGATGGAATCCAAGAAGAAGGCTGACACGGAAGCAATCCGGGTCTTTGTGGACAATCTTCGCGAGCTGCTGCTGGCTTCGCCGTTGGGTCGGAAAAACGTCATGGCTATCGATCCCGGTTTTCGGAGCGGTTGCAAGATCGTCTGCCTCGACCGGCAGGGCAAACTGTTGCACCACGATGTGGTCTATCCGACGGCGTCATCTGTCGGGGAGATGCGCGAAGCGGCGGAGGCCTTGGTGAGCATGATCAAGAAGTATCAAATCGAAGCCATCGCCATCGGCAACGGCACAGCCAGTCGGGAGACGGAAACTTTTGTCAAAAGACTCAGATTGCCTTCGCCCATCCCCGTCGTCATGGTCAACGAAAGCGGTGCTTCGATCTACTCGGCTTCTCCCGTGGCCCGGGAGGAATTTCCAAACCACGATGTGACGGTACGGGGGGCGGTCTCGATTGGGCGCCGACTCATGGATCCGCTCGCGGAACTGGTCAAGCTCGACCCGAAATCGATCGGGGTGGGGCAGTACCAGCATGATGTCGATGCGACGGCTCTCAAGCGGAGTCTCGATGATGTCGTAGTCAGTTGTGTCAATGGCGTGGGCGTTGAATTGAACACGGCCAGCAAGCAGTTGCTCGGCTACGTCTCCGGCTTGGGGCCGACCTTGGCATCCGCCATAGTGACGCACCGCGATGGCAATGGTCCGTTCAAGTCGCGGGCCGAATTGAAGACGATTGCCCGTTTGGGCCCGAAAGCATTTGAGCAAGCCGCCGGGTTCCTGCGCATCCGGGATGGAGAGCACCCGCTGGATGGCAGTGCGGTCCATCCGGAAAGTTATCCGGTGGTCGAGGCCATGGCCCGGGACCTGAACTGCTCGGTCGCGGACCTGATGCGGAATGCGGACTTGCGGAAAAAAATCCAACTCGCCAAGTACGTCACTGAGTCGATTGGCCTACCCACGCTCAACGATATCATGGCGGAACTGGCCAAACCGGGACGCGATCCGCGTCAGCAGTTCGAGGTCTTTTCATTCCAGTCGGGCGTGGAAAAAATGGAAGACCTCAAGCCGGGCATGAAACTCCCCGGCATTGTGACCAATGTCACCGCCTTCGGGGCATTCGTCGACATCGGTGTGCATCAGGATGGCCTGGTCCATGTCAGCCAAATGTCGGATCAGTTTATCAAGGATCCTTCGGAAGTAGTCAAAGTGGCGCAGCGGGTCACGGTTACCGTGATGGAAATTGATTTACCGCGCAAACGAATCGCTCTTTCCATGAAGGCCGCGCCGCAGCTTGGCGCAGCGGGGCCCCGGCCTGCTGGAGGTGGGGCGTCTGCACGGCGTCCTGATCGTCCTGCGGCGCTGAAACCGGTGGATTGGTTTACCGAGGCACTCAACCGAAAATAATAGCGATTTTTCGCATTCTTTAAGACGGCAAAGAAGCGCGGCAGGCTATTTACCTTGCTTAGCGGAGGTGATTTGCTGCACTCAATTCACCACTTCAGATGGGGATGAATTCTGTCACACCATTTTTTCGACAAAAGTCAGGTATGAAACAACACACTTCCGCCAGTCTGGGAAAAGTTTGTCTCCGAAATGAGACCAGGACTATCCCTACTTACCCGACACTGCGCCCCGAGGTGGTCCCCATGTTTTTTGAAAGCCGGGCGATCCAGGGATCATCGGGAAGCATTTACCCGCACCCGCTGATTGCGAGACTTTCGGATGAAAAGGTTGACCGAACGTACACGGCCTTAATTTTGGAGAACGAATATCTTGAGGTGGTCCTGCTGCCGGAACTGGGCGGACGCATTTTCTCCGGGAAGGACAAGACGAACGGCTATGACTTTTTTTACCGTCATGAGGTGATCAAGCCGGCGTTGATCGGGCTTTGCGGTCCATGGATATCGGGCGGCGTGGAGTTCAACTGGCCGCAACATCACCGTCCGACGACGTTTGATCCCGCACAGTATGCCATTGAGGAGAGCGAAGATGGCTCGGTAACGGTCTGGATGGGCGAGCACGAGCCGCTTGACCGGACGAAGGGCATGGTCGGGGTGTGTCTGCATCCGGGAAAGGCCTACCTGGAAACCAAGGTACGCTTGTACAACCGCACCGATTTTACTCATGGCTTCATGTGGTGGGCAAATGCGGCCGTGCCGATCAATGAACAATATCAGGTCGTATTTCCTCCCGATGTCCATTTTGCAGTGAATCATCACAAGGCTCCTGTGACGCCATATCCACTGGCGGGCGGAAAATTCAACAACCAGGAATACAGCAAGGGAACGGATTTGAGTTTCTGGGCAAATTCCAAGAAACCAGTCTCATTTTTTGCGGGCCCTTCGCGCTATGATTTCTTTGGTGGGTACGATCATACGCGGCAGGCAGGCGTGGTCCATCTGGCCGATTGCGGGGTCTCCCCAGGCAAGAAGTTCTTCACCTGGGGCAACGACGAATTCGGACATCGCTGGCAACGTTGCCTGACGGACACCACGGAGGAATACCTGGAGCTGATGGCGGGCGTCTACACCGACAATCAGCCCGATTTTTCCTGGATCATGCCCCACGAAACAAAAGTCTTCAGCCAATACTGGTTTCCCGTCCAGGCAATCGGCGGGATGAAAAATGCTAATCTGCACGGCGCCGTGAACCTGGAGGTGCAAAATGGCATGGTCAGCGTGGGCGTTTATGGAATTGAAAAGCAGGAGCACGTCCGAGTCTTGCTAGGAGCGAATGGCCAGACATTGATTGACCAGGTAACTGATCTTGCGCCGGGACATCCCTTCCGCATTGAAGTGCCGATGCCGACGGGTATCACCGGGCAGGAATTGCTTTTGCGAGTGGAAGATTTCGAAGGCGTCGAGTTGATCCAGTTCAAGCCGGAGGCTCCTTGGGATGGAAAGATTCAGGCTCCCTTCGAGCCTCCGTTGACGCCGGAAAACACCAAGGAGATTGAGCAGCTTTATCTTAGTGGTCTCCATGTCGACCAGTATCGTCACCCGGTTCTCAAAGGGGAGACGTATTGGAAGGAAGCGCTTCGCCGCGATCCGGGAGATTCCCGCTGCAATAGCGCGCTGGGATTTGCACGACTCCGCAATGGTCTGTTCGAACAGGCTGAAGCACACTTCCGCAAGGTGCAGGAAAGGCTCACTTCTTGGAACCAGAATCCGGCTCATGGGGAAGCTTTGTATGGATTGGGACTGGCCCTCTTCCATCAGGAAAAATTTTCAGAGGCCAGAAAGTGCTTTGCCAAGGGAGCGTGGAATTATGCCTGGAAAGCGGCGTGTCATTACGGAATGGCGCAGATCGACATCATCGATGGAGGCCAGTACAAAAAAGCTTTGGAAAACCTACAGCAGGCTTTCATCGTCAATCAGGAGAGCCTGATGATCCGTAACCTGAAGGCGGCCGTGCTCCGCAAGCTCGGCGAATTGCCAGAAGCGGAGGCCCTGGCAGCAGCCACGGGTGAACTCGACCGACTGGATATTGGCTCGCGCTTCGAACTCTATTTTCTGGCTCTTAAGCAGGGGAAGCAAGAGATCGCAGAAGAGCGTCGCGGCGAGATACGAAAGATCATGGGAGACGACGCGCAACTTGGTCTGGATACCGCTTTTGACTATGCCTCCTCTGGGCTCTATGAGGATGCAGCGAACGTCTTGCGGTGCGCAGTGGATTTCCACGGACCCTCCCCCCTGACGGCTTACACTTTGGGTTGGATTTTGGGAAAAATGGAGCAGAACACCACTGCCGCCGAATGGTTCGCAAAAGGAGCCAAGGCCGATTCTGCTTTTTGTTTTCCTTCCCGGCTCGAAGAAATTCCCGTCCTGAGGGCAGCCCTTCAAGCAAACCCGGAAGATGCCAGGGCGAATTATTACCTCGGAAATCTCCTCTATAGCAAGCAACAGACTCAAGCTGCAGTGGACCTATGGAAAAAAGCTGCGAAGAGCGACCCGGGCTTTTTCATTCCCTGGCGCAATCTGGGTATTGAGGCATACAACAAACGGGACGACCTGAACGAGGCCCTGGGCTATTTTAAAAAGGCCGTCGAATGCGGTTCGCGGGACTTGCGCCTATTGGTCGAATACGATGAATTGAAACGCATCAAGGGAATCGATCCGGAGGACCGACTGGCCTTTCTGGAAAATCAGGATGACTTGATCGAGCAAAGCCAGGAATTGTTGGTGGCCCTGATGGGGCTTTACAACCGCCTGGGGAGTCCTGAGAAAGCGCTGAAAATCGCGACTCACCATCACTTTTATGCCTGGGAAGGGGATGAGGGAGTGGCCTCGCGATGTTACACGAATGCCCATTGGTTGCTCGGACGCAAAGCGATGGAAAATCGCGACTGGGCTGTTGCGCTCAGGCATTTTCAGGAGGCCACGATTATTGGAGAAAACCTTGTCCACCAGGCCGTGGAAGAAATTTACGCGCATGCCGTTTATTATCGAGGACTGACATTGAATGCCTTGGGAAGGCCTGACGAAGCGCGCAAGGAATATGAGTGGATCATCGATCCGGCAAGAGTCCGTGAAAGGTCGGTTGTTCCCATGGAATCCGGTCTGCAAAGCCATTCACCCTACTACGGGCTGGCGCTGATCCAGTTGGGTCGAAAGGAGGAGGGAGTGGGGGCCTTGAGACAACTCAAGGACTTGGCTGAAACTTTGGCAAAACAACCTCTCGGGGCCGGTTATTTCCGGCTCGGTAGACCCAACCCCATTTTCCGCGATGATGAGCAAAAAAAGCATCAGATCAAGCAAACCTGCCTGAGCGGACTTGCTGCCGTTGCCCTGGGAGAGCAAGCTGAAGCGCGAAGGTTGTTGGGCGAAGTCCTGACCTTGGAGCCGGACAATTTATTTGCATGGGAAGAATTTCGGCGGCTTTGACATGGGTACCAATGAAGACTGATCGGCGGTTGGTTTGCGTTTTAATGTGGCTAGTCCACCGGTTGCAGTTTATAGTCAATTCTTGATGCTTCGCCGAACGTTAAAAGATACCGGGCCGCCGGTGCCGATCTACCAGCAACTGACTGAGGTATGCCGCAATGACCTGCGCAATGGGCTCTATCAGGCAGAGGAACGGTTTCCGTCCGAGCGCGAACTGGTCAGCCGTTATCGTATCAGCCGGGTGACGGCGAACAAGGTGATCTCCAACCTGGTGTCCGAGGGATTGTTGATTTTCCGGCCGGGCATCGGGACCTTCGTGGCACCGGCAACGAATCTGTCGGCCTCGTTGCGCGAGATGGAAAGTTTCACTGAATCGGCGAAGGCGCTCGGCTTGAAGCCCAGCACGGAAGTCCTCTTGTTCAAGATGATCCGGGGAGCTGAATTGCCCGCCGGTATCGCCGACCTTATGCAACTGGGGGCGCAGGACAAAGTCTACCAGGTGGAGCGGTTGCGGGTTGCGGGTGAGGAGCCGGTTATTCTTGAATATCGCTGGATTCAGGCGGCCTTGGTTCCTGGTTTGAAGCGGCAGGATATGGAGGGATCGTTCTATGCTCTGCTGGCTTCCCGCTATAAGTTGCCGATTGAAGGGGAGGACCATCAAATTCACGCGCGCAACCTAACCACGGGGGAAGCGAAACGGTTGAAGGTGCCGGCGGGGACGGCAGCGCTGGTGGTTGATGGCCGTGGCTATACACGGGGGCGCAAGCCGGTCTGGTACCAGGTGCTGCTTTATCGCGGGGACCGTTACGTGCTGGAGAATTCGGTGCGCGTTGGGGAACGCGCCAATGATAGTCTGCTGCGGATGAAGGCACCGACGACCGCCGCTCGGTAAACGTGGGCAAAAGCGAAATTTTCCATGACACCATCGCCTGTCATCGGCATCGATTTGGGAGGGACGAAAATCGAAGGCGTCTACGTTGTTCCGCCGGAGTTGCACAAGGCGCAATGTAGGATCCGGGTGCCGGTCGAGGGAGAGAAGGGCTATCGGCACGTGCTCGGGCAGATCGCGCTTCTTTGTGAAAAAATCACCGAGGAAACGGGACAGCCTTTGCCGCGCCGGATCGGGATAGGCATGCCTGGCGCGATTGATGCGGAAACCCATGTCGGCAAGAATTCGCCGAACCTTACCTGCATCAACGGGCATTCGCTGGTAGATGATCTGACCCAAATGCTGGGCGTCGAAATCTTCGCTGGCAACGACGCCAATTGCCTAGCGCTGGCCGAGGCGACTTTCGGGAAGGGAAAGGGTTACGAGACGGTCTTCGGTGTGATCCTGGGGACGGGAGTGGGAGGTGGTCTCGTCGTGAATGGGCGTGCGCTGAACGGACGGCATGGCATCGCGGGCGAATGGGGGCAGATTCCGCTGGCGCAACCTGAGGCATCAGCTAATGGCCGGATACCGACGATTGAGGAGACCATTGCGGGGCCAATTCTGGAGCGCTTTTATGCCCGCCTTGCGGGGAAGACGCTGGATTTCCGTGAAATCTCGCAGCGCGCCGCAGAGGGAAGTGATCCCCATGCAGTGGCCACGGTGCGACATCTGGTCGATAACTTTGCCCGGGCCATCGCGATCGTTATCGATGTATTCGATCCTCACGCGATCATCCTGGGCGGCGGTGTGGGCCATACCGAGGCCCTTTACTCGGAGGAGACGCGCAAAAAGATCGAGCAGCACATTTTCAATCCCACTTTCTCGACGCCGATCTTCAAGCCGATCCTGGGTGACAGCGGTGGCGTCTTTGGTACGGCGTTACTAGCACTTTCGTCCCCGAGCTGATCCGGCCTAGGGACGAGATTGACGAGATGATTGTCTTGACGAAGGTAAGGTATTGGGACATGGTGGATAGTCCACCATCCACCTCCCCTTTAAGGCCTTAATTTATGACCGCCATGCCAACCTCGACTGCCACGGGAAATGAGTTTGCGATTCCTCACTTTATCAACGGAAAAATCGAGTCGCCCCAGAGGACGTCGACGGCGGTGAAGCTGTACTCTCCCCTAGATGGGGCTTTCCTCGGTGGGCTTTATTCTGCCGAAGCGACTGAGGTTGACCGGGTCGTGGCCGTAGCGAGGAAAGCTTACGTAGGTTGGAGCGCCATGCCGATCAAGGATCGGGTGCAGGTGCTCTACAAGTTCAAGCAATTCGTTGAGGAGGACATAGCGCGCCTTTCCGAACAGGTCAGCCGCGAAAACGGGAAGACCATGGCGGAGGCGGAGGCGGGCATTCGCAAGGGCATTGAGGTGGTCGAATACGCCATAGCGCTGCCCAATCTAATCGGCGGAAGCCTGCTCGCGGTCAGTTCCGGGGTCGATTGCCATACGCGGCGATACCCGCTTGGCGTGGTTGCCGGGATCACGCCATTCAACTTTCCGGCGATGGTGCCGATGTGGATGTTTCCGCTCGCGATTGCCTGTGGGAATACTTTTATCCTCAAGCCGTCGGAGCAGGTGCCGTTCACGCCGATTTTACTGGGAGAACTGCTCACGAAAGCCGGGTTGCCGGAGGGAGTCTTCAACGTTGTGCAGGGGAATCGTCCCACGGTGGAAGCGATTCTCGATCACCCGGACATTGCGGCGGTGGCGTTCGTTGGCTCGACCAACGTTGCGCGGCAAATTTATGCACGAGGCATTGCAAGCGGCAAGCGGGTATTGGCCTTGGGCGGCGCGAAAAATCATGTCGTGGTTGTTCCCGATGCCGATCCCGAAATTACGGCGCGCAATGTGGTGAGTTCGGCGATGGGGTGTGCGGGCCAGCGATGCATGGCGGCAAGCGTCATGGTGGCGGTCGGCGATACCGATCCGATTGTGAATGCGATCGTGGAAAGTGCGAAAACGATCCGGACGGGGGTGGACATGGGGGCGCTGATCAATCCGACGGCGCGTGAAAGAATCGCTGGGTACATTGATCGTGCCGAAAAGCGGGGCGCCAAAATCCTTCTCGATGGCCGTAGCGTGAAGGTCAGCGGAAAAGAAGGCGGCAATTATATCGGACCGACCATCATCGACGATGTGAAGATCGGCGACGAATGCGCCTGCGACGAAATCTTTGGCCCGGTCCTGACCGTGCTGAGGGTGAAGACGCTTTCGGAGGCACTCGAGATCGTGAATGCGACGCCATACGGCAATGCGGCTTCAATCTATACCTCAGACGGCGCGACCGCTGCATATTTTGAAGACCAGGCGCAGGCGGGGATGATCGGCGTCAATATCGGTGTGCCCGTGCCTCGCGAGCCATTTTCGTTTGGCGGCTGGAAGAACTCGAAATTTGGCCATGGCGACATTACCGGCGCGGATGGCATGAATTTCTGGACGCAGGCCAAAAAAGTGACGCGCAAATGGTCAGCTCGTCACGGTGGCAACTGGATGAGTTAACTTTACCGACATACGTTATGAAAGCTGCCGTTTACGAAGGAAAAGAAAACATCGTCATCCGCGATGTCGAGTCACCGAAGCTTGACGATGGCGAGGTGCTATTAAAGATCGATGCATGCAGCGTCTGCGGAACTGATCTGCGGACGTATCGGCACGGTGACGCCAAGATCAAGCCACCTCGGATTCTCGGTCACGAGTTTTGCGGTGAAGTCGTCGAATCGCGTGCCGGCGACACGGCCAAACTCGCCAAGGGTGACCGTGTCGTTATGTACATTGTCCTGGCTTGTGGAAATTGCCGCTACTGTAAGGTAGGACGGCCCAATCTCTGCACGAGTCGCACGACAATGGCCTATCACCACGACGGCGCATTCGCACCCTACATGAAAGTGCCGGCCAAGGCGGTTACTGCCGGACAGCTCTTCAAGGTTACCGGCGATATTTCTTCCGCCGAGATGAGTCTCGCCGAACCGCTCGGTTGCGTCATCAATGCGCACAGCCGCCTGGGCATCGGCTTGAAAGACGCGGTGGTGGTCATTGGCGCGGGACCCATTGGGGTGATGCATGCGCTGGTTTCGCGGTTGCAGGGCGCGCAAAAGGTGTACTTGCTCGATACGGCGGAGAATCGTCTGAAGATCGCGCATCGTTTCGACCTTGACGGTTATGCGACCGTTAAGCCGGACAACTCCCACCGCGAACAGATCAAGGAATGGACGGACGGTTTTGGGCCGGACGTCGTCATCGTCGCGTGTAGCGTGGCCGCGGCGCAGGCCGATGCGCTTGAAATCGCGGGTAAGGGCGCGCGCGTGGAATTCTTCGGCGGCCTGCCCAAGACCAAGCCGACGGCCGAGCTCAACACCAACCATCTTCACTACAAGGAGCTGCTTGTTTCCGGGTCGTATTCGGAAAAAATGACGGACTTCCAAGCGGCTTGCGCGTTGATCCAAAGCGGGCGTTTTCCAGCCCAGAAAGTCATCACGCACACGCTGCCGTTGGGCCGGGTGACCGAGGCTTTCACGCTCATGGAAACGGGCGAGGCGCTGAAAGTGTGCATCCTGCCTCAACAATAAATTGTATGAATTCTCTCGTAATTGAAATCGCGCAAATCGACCTGTTGATCGATGGCAAGAGCCGTCCTGCTTCTGATAAAAAGCGCTGGGACATTAAGTCTCCGGCAACGGGTGATGTGGTTGGTTCCATTGCCTCCGCGACTCGAGAAGATCTTGTTGCGGCGATTGAAAGCGCACAGAAAGCCTTTTTGTCCTGGTCGAAATTGACGGCCTACGAGCGGGAAAAAATCGTTCGCAAGGCCACGCACTATGTTCGCGGCAAGGCCGAGGAAATCGGTCGGCTTATGGCGCTGGAACAGGGCAAGCCGTTCAATCAATCGAAAGGGGAAATCACTTCCTCGTGCGACACGATCGACTATTACGCGGCGGAGGGCGTGAGGATCGAGGGCACCGTGCTGGCGACGGAAGACAAGAATTACCGTTCCAGCGTCATCTACCAGCCGGTGGGAGTCTGCGCGTTGATCACGCCATGGAATTATCCGGTTTCGCTCCTGAGCTGGAAGCTCGGGCCCGCGCTCGCGGCGGGTTGTACGGTGGTAGTGAAGCCGACACCGGTGACCCCGATGTCCCCGACGGTGTTTTGCGCGGCATTGGTCGAGGGCGGAATTCCTGCGGGAGTCATTTCGGTCATCAACAGCGAATCGGTGGCAATCGCCGAGGAACTCGTGACACATCCGTTCGTGGCCAAGGTGGCCATGACTGGTTCGAGCCGCACCGGCAAGCGCCTGATGGAGCTGGTGGCGCCTTCGCTGAAAAGAATATCGCTTGAGCTCGGCGGGCAATGTCCGGCGATTGTCTGCGCCGATGCCGATGTCGACCTCGCCGCGAAGATGGTTTCGTACAAGGGCTTTCGCAACATGGGCCAGTCGTGCAGCGCCGTGAACCGCGTGTATGTCCACGAATCGATCCACGACGCTTTTGTGGAAAAGCTGCGCATACTGGCGGAAAAGCATTCGATTGGCGATGGGATCACAGAGGGAGCCGTCGATCTCGGACCCATGACCACCTCCTCGTGCCTTGCGACGGTGAAAGAACACGTGGTCGATGCCATGAAAAAAGGCGCAAAACTGATTTGTGGCGGAGCGGCTCCCAAGGGAGAAGGTTTTGATCGCGGCAATTTTTATCGACCAACCGTCCTGACCGAAGTGACGCCCGACATGCTCGTGATGAAGGAAGAGACCTTCGGGCCCGTTGTTCCCGTCGCTTCCTTCAGCGAACTCGACGATGCCATCCGACAGGCCAACGATAGCCGTTGGGGACTGGTGGCTTATCTTTTCGCCAGGGACTACTCAACGATTTTCCGTGTCAGCGAGGCACTCGAAGCCGGCACAGTTTGCGTGAACAACGGCGCAGTGAACACGAACTACGCGCCGTACGCAGGTTGGAAGGACAGCGGCTTTGGCCTCGAGCTTTCCCGCGAAGCTATCTTCGAATATCTCAAAACCAAACACATCAAGGTTGCCTTGAGTTAAACAGGGTCTCCGCCGAAATCCCTATGTTGCTTCTCCCTGCCCAGGCGCGCGCGCTTTTTCAGGATGCGCTGGAAAAAGGCTACGCCGTCCTTGCCGTCAACGCCGATAGTCCCGCGGCGATGACCGATTGTCTGGAGGCCGCCCTTCTCTGCGATTCACCGATCATCATCGAGACAAGTCTTTGGCAACTCAAGGGACACAGCTTCGGAGCGGGTGATGCGGTCTTGGGACTGGCCCGCTATCTTGCCGATCTGAATGTCCTCGCCGGGTTGGGGAAGTACGCGAAGGTCCCGGTCATTTTCCACACTGACCACATCAAGGGATCGGAGACACGGGCGATCTTGCACGCAGCGATTGAGGGCATTCCGGCCGCCTTCTCGGGCGCGTCGGTTAGGTTGCGCGCCTCGACTATTTCGCTCGACTCATCCGAACTCACCGAGGAGCAGAACATCGAAATGATCTGCGAGCTTTGCCGTCTCGGCGAAAAGATGGGTGAAAAGGTGACGCTCGAAATGGAAGCCGGTGTCGATGACGGCCTGACCGATGAGGCGGTGACGAAAAAACTACTCGAGTCGGTTGAAAAAGCCTGTCCAGGACATCTTGCTCTCTGGGCGCCCGGAGTGGGCACGCGTCACGGGCTGACCGAAGGAGGCTATTCGGCTTTTTCCGCATCGCACGTCAAGGCCCAGGCGCAACTGGCCTCGCAACTGTTGGGGCGTCACACGGGTATTGCGTTGCACGGTTCATCGGGACTGGCTGATGAAAGTCTGCAGGACGCGGTGCAGGCAGGCGTGGTCAAGGTCAACTGGTCCAGCGAATCACTGCTGATCCGCTCCCATGCCGCGCGTCGCTACTACACGGAGAATGGTGCGAAGCTCGAACCGAAACATCCCGACTTCAAGGTCACTGCGATGGACAACGGCTTGCAGCAATTCATTTCCCGCGACTATATCGACAAAGTCCGGCAACGCCTTGCCATTTTGGGAAGCGCCGGAAAAGCAGCCGCCTTGCGCGATAAACTTTTCTCCTCATGAAACCACTTCACGAAATCACAACGGCGGTAGTCGGCACGGGCTTTATCGGGCCGGTCCATGTTGAGGCCTTGCGACGGCTTGGTGTGCGTGTTTCCGGTATCCTAGGATCGTCGTCGGAAAAGTCGGAAACGGCGGCGAAGAATCTTGGCCTGCCGCGTGGATACAGGGACTTTGCCGAATTACAGGCGGACCGTTCCGTTGATGTCGTTCACCTCACTTCACCGAACCGTCTCCATCGCGAGCAAGTCCTGGCCTGTCTCGAAGCGGGCAAACATGTTGTCTGCGAAAAGCCCCTGGCCATGTCCTCGAAAGAGACTGCTGAGCTCGTCAAGGCGGCGAAGGCGCATCCGCATCTCGTGACGGCGGTTAATTACAACGTCCGCTTCTATCCGCTTTGCCTGCAGGCGCGCGCCATGATTCGCAACGGCGAGATCGGAGACATTCTCCACATCACAGGCAGCTACCTGCAGGACTGGCTTCTGTACTCCACCGATTACAACTGGCGCGTTGAAGCGGAGGAAGGCGGCGCGTTGCGGGCGGTGGGCGACATCGGCACTCATTGGCTCGATCTGCTCGGTTTTGTGACCGGGCTTCATGTCGATGCATTGCTCGCTGATCTCTGGACGGCACATCCGGTGCGCCAAAGACCGGTGAACGCTTCTTCAGAAACCTTCACCGGCAAGCTACAGTCAGGAAAGCGCACGACGCAGGATGCCCCGATCCTTACCGAAGACTACGGATCAATCCTCCTGAAATATTCCGGCGGTCAGCGGGGAGCGCTCACGGTCTCCCAAATTGCCGCCGGCCGCAAAAACTGCATTCGTTTCGAGATCGCGGGCACGAAAAAATCGCTGGCCTGGAACAGCGAATCGCCGCAGGAACTTTGGATAGGCGATCGCACCGGACCGAATGCTGTTCTGATGACGGATCCATCCCTGTTGCATGACGAAGTCCGGCCTTTCGCCAACTATCCGGGTGGCCATCAGGAAGGTTTTCCCGACACCTTCAAACAGCTTTACCGCGCGATCTACAGCGATATCCAGGCAGGCAAACCGTCCGCCGCGCCTCTTTACGCCACCTTTGAGGACGGACATCGCGAGGTCGTCCTCTGCGAAGCGATTCTGGAAAGTCATAAGAAAAACGGGTGGATTTTCCATCTCTAAGAAAGGACCTGAACATGAAGCTCGGTTTTGTCAGCGCCATTTTGCCCGATCTGACCCTTGAACAGACCCTGGCCTTTGCGGCTGAACAAGGTTTTGTCACCGTGGAAGCAATGTGCTGGCCCCTGGGGACGGCCGAGCGTCGCTACGCCGGCGTCACACATGTCGATGTCGCCGACTTCGATGAAAAGAAAGCGGAGAACGTCAGGAATCTGACGAAGAAGCACGGAATTTCTCTTTCCGCCCTTGGTTACTATCCGAATCCACTTTGTGCGGATGAGAAAGAAGCTGGCGTCTACATCACTCATCTCAAGAAAGTCATTCGTGCCTCAGGACTGCTTGGCGTCAATCTCGTCAACACCTTCATCGGACGCGACCACACCCGCTCCATCGCGGATAACTGGAGCGTTTTCGACGAGCGCTGGCCGGAAATCGTCCGTTTCGCTGAAAGCTGCGATGTCAAAATCGCGATTGAAAATTGTCCCATGCTTTTCACCAAGGACGAGTGGCCCGGAGGGAAGAACCTCGCCATCTCGCCCAAAATCTGGCGGGAAATGTTCCGGCGCATTCCTTCCCCGAGCTTTGGACTGAACTATGATCCGTCACATCTCGTCTGGCAGTTCATGGACCCGGTCAAGCCGATTGAGGAATTCCGCGAGCGGATTTTTCACGTACATGCGAAGGACCTGAAAGTATGGCGCTCGCGACTGGATGATTGCGGCATCATGGACTTGGCGTGGAACAGTCCCAAGCTGCCGGGCCTTGGAGATGTGAACTGGCCGGATTTCTTCGCAGCTCTCACGCATGGCCGTTATACCGGGGCTGTTTGCATCGAGGTTGAGGATGCGGCGTACGAAGGTTCGCTCGACGATCGCAAACGGGCGCTCGCGCAATCGAAGCGATTTTTGCAGAACTTCGTTTGACATCCTCGCTTCTGACCGGTCCAGGCACCCTATTTGTGTCTGACTGTCCAATAAAAGAGCGCCCGATAGCGATTGTCATGGCATGATGCGGGCGGGCAGAGTACGCGTCCGAATTTATGACTTATCGCGAACGAAAAATGACCGTTGCTGCACGCGTGGCGGATTTGTTGGGACTTATGTCGGCAACGGAAAAAATCGGCCAGTTGAATCAATTTCTTTGCGGTTGGAAGTGTTTTCGCCGGGGAACGGACACGATTGACTTGACCGAGGAATTCAAGAATGCGGTGCGTCATGGCGGGCAGGGAGCGGTCTACGGTCTCTTTCGCGCTGACCCGTGGTCCGGAATGTCGCATGCGACGGGACTGCTGCCACAGGATGGCCCACGCGTGGCGAACATGGTGCAACGCTTTGCCATTGAGAATTCGCGCTGGGGCATTCCACTGCTTCTGAGTGAGGAATGTCCGCACGGCCACATGGCCCTCGATGGAACACTCTTTCCCACGAATCTCGGCGCGGCGTGCAGTTGGAATCCGGCCCTTTATGAAAAGGCGATGCAAGGCGTCGCGTGCGAAATCCGCAGCCGTGGCGGCAACCTGGGACTGATCACCGTCCTTGATCTGGTGAAGGACCCACGGTGGGGGCGGACTGAAGAGACGCTTGGCGAGGACCCCTGCCTTTCAGCAAAATTTGCGGAAGCAGCGGTGCGGGGATTGCAAGGCCCGGACGCCGAATATTTTGGTGAGAAGAGTATTGGAGCTGTGGTCAAACATGCAGTGGCGCAGGGCGAGGCCATTGGGGGGCACAATGCGGCTCCGGCGATTATTGGAGAGAGGGAACTGCGTGAAATTTATTTGCCAGCGCTCCAGGGCTCTTTCCGTGCCGGAGCGGCCTCGATCATGGCGGCCTACAACGAAATCGATGGCCTCGCCTGCATTGGCAATCGACGGCTGCTGACGAATATGTTCCGCAACGAGCTGGGCTTTCGCGGCATGATCATGGCCGATGGCACGGCGATCGACCGGCTTCTTGAATCGATGGGAGTCACGTTGCCGGAAGCGGCTGCGGTGGCATTGCGGGCCGGGGTCGATCTTTCCCTTTGGGACAAGGCTTACTTACATTTGGGCGAGGCGCTGGACCGCGGCTTGATCAGGATGGAAGATCTCGATGCCGCGACGGGACGGGTGTTGACCCTCAAATTCCGCCTGGGACTTTTTGATCAACCTTATATTGACGAAGGTTGCTGCGTGACAACCCGTTCGGAGGCACTGCGAGAAACCAATCTCCAGCTCGCAAGGGAATCCCTGGTGTTGTTGAAGAATGAGAAAAATTTCCTGCCACTTTCACGGTCGTTGAAACGGATTGCGGTGCTCGGTCCCAATGCGGATCACATCTACAATCAATTGGGCGACTACACGTCCTCGCAGCGCGAAGACCATGTCATCACCCTTCTGCAGGGCATTCGAGCGGCGGTGTCAAAAGAAACGGAGGTCGTCTACCGACAGGGATGCGGCATCAAGAAGATGGACGATACGGGGCTCGCGGAGACGGCGAAGGCGGCGGCGGAATCCGATGTGGCCATCCTCTGCTTAGGCGGCGCCAGCACGCGACCCTTTGATGCGGTTTTCGCGCCGAACGGCGCCATGGTTCCAGGCAAGATCGAGGCCGAGACAGACTGCGGTGAGGGTTTTGATGCGGCATCTCTGAGCCTGCCGGGATTGCAGGAGGAATTGTTCCTGCGCGTGATCGCCACCGGGACGCCGACAATCGTTGTGCTCGTGCAGGGCCGTCCCTATGCGATACCCGAAATTGCGGAAAAAGCGCAGGGCGTCCTCGCGGCATGGTATCCGGGACAGGAAGGTGGGCGCGCGGTGGCCGAAGCGCTTTTCGGCGAGATCAATCCCTCCGGAAAATTATGTCTTTCCGTGCCGCGCAGCGAGGGCCAGTTGCCCGTTTACTATAATCACAAACCGCTGGCGCGAGGAGACTACCAGGACCTGCTAGGAACTCCGCTCTATCCCTTCGGCCACGGCTTGAGCTACACGCGCTTTGGTTATCGAGATCTAATCGTCGAGCCCCTCCATGACGCGAAGTCCACGCGCTTCAAGGCAACGGTGACGGTTGAGAACCAGGGCGACCGGCCCGGAGCTGAAGTCGTCCAGCTTTATCTGCGTGACAAGGCTGCCTCAATCACGCGGCGTGTGGCGGAATTGAAAGGCTTCAGCAAGGTCACTTTGGAATCCAGAGAATCCCGGCAAGTGAGCTTTGAACTTGGCGAGGACGAATTGGGCTTATGGAATTCCGAGATGCGCTGGGTGGTGGAGCCGGGTGAATTCGAGGTCCGCATGGGTGGTGATTCCACAGCCACATTGTCGGCATCGTTCACCGTGAAGCAGGGCCAACCGGCGTAAATCACGCCGACTTAATAAACTGGGTTGCTCAAAAAAAGACCGGGCAGCAACTCGACAGGAGCTGCCACCCGGTCAGGGGAGGAATGAATGAACTTACAAAGGGATAGACCCAACTGGGGGCGAGGTGTTCAACCTGATGTGATTACAAAGCAGTAAGCGAACGGACTGCTTCGGACATTTCAAAAAATCCGTTTCGACAGAAGTTCGGGATGCTTTCGGGACAGGTTCACAATCAACTCACCGAAGATCGTATTGGCCCAGGCGAACCACGAACGGGTGAATATTTTTGCGTCGTCCTTCCAAAAAGATTCGTGCATGAAGCCGGTGCCTCCATGGCAGCGTTTCAGGATGCCGAGGCAGCGGACAATTTCCTTTGGCGAAGTGCTGGTCATCGCCTGCATGATGAGAGCCATCGGCCAGATATATCCCTGGCCGATATGCGGGCCGCCGACCCCGTCACCCGCCCGGCCCTTGAAGTAGTAAGGATTATTGGCGCTGAGAATGAACTGGCGCGTGCGCTGGTAAACGGGATTGCCTGCCTTGATGAAACCGAGATAAGGAAGACTGAGCAGACTCGGTACATTGGCATCGTCCATCAGGTAGTGGGAACCGAAACCATCCACTTCGTAGGCATAAATGCGGCCGTGCGTCGGATGACGGACGATGCCGAGCCGGGTAATGGCCGTGGAGATTTCAGACGCCAGTTTTTCCGCACGGAGGGCATGCTTTTCCTGGCCCTTTAGCTTTCGGAGCAAAACGGCGGTTTGCCTCAGGCAAACGACGGCCATGGCATTGGCGGCGATGGGGAAAGGGAGCATGGAGCCGTCGTCAGAAGGGCGGAACGGGCTTTTGCTCAAGCCGCAGCGGGCTCCTGGATGTCCGGTTCCAAAGGGTACGGTATCAGTGGGATTGTTTCCTGCGCGGGCGAAGGTGTATTGATCGTAGCCGGATTCTCCGATGCCAGCCTGCTGGACGGTGATCGTCTCAAGCACGAGCTGGATGCAACGAATCCACGTGGCGTCAAAGGGTGTTAGGTCACCTGTCGCTGCATGGTAGCCACAGACCAGGCGCAGTACGGCACAAAGACTGTCGAGCTCGTACTTGCGTTCATGCACGCCGGGGCGCATTACCGTGCGGTCTTTTTTCCAATAACTGACTTTGCTGCCGTCTTTGTAAAAAGCGTTGGCATAGGGATCGAGCAGCACGCACCGGGTCTGGCGTCGAATGACGCCCTCGATCAGACGGCGCAGAGCCGGGTCCTGCTTGAGGAAGGGGAGATAGGGCCAGACCTGATTGGTTGAATCGCGCAGCCACATGGCATCGATGTCGCCAGTGATGACAAAGGTGTCGGGTCGGCCCCGGCGATCTGTGCCATGGTCGATGGTGGTGTCGAGTGTATTGGGCAGGCAATTGCCGAAAAGCCACGCCAATTCCGGATCGCGGATTTTTCCGAAAATGTCGTGGATGGCCGCTTCAATGGCCGGGCTCGTGAAGCAACGTTTGGAGGGGGCGGGTCTTCTGCTGTTTAGTTTTTTTCTCATGAGTGTCGAAAAGTGAGTTAAAGGAAGTGTCGAGGGACTCGCGCCTTGGATTCTATGGTGAGTCGAGCGTGTCCGGAAAACGAAATCGATTCCTCTTTTCAACCGTCCCACACCGGGTTAAGCAACGGCTGCCAGCGCCTGACTATGACGAACCCCTTCGCCGTGCAAATCGAGTCGACCATCCGGAAAAACACCTACAAGTGGTGGGTCCTGGCCGTCGTGCAGAGCAGCATCCTTCTCGTCGGGATCGATTCCACCATCGTTAACCTCGCGCTTCCGACTATCTCGAAAGATCTCGACGTCTCCATTACGCTTTCGCAGTGGGTGATCGCGGCCTTCTTCATCGCGACGGCGTTAAGCCTGCCGGTAGCGGGGCGCCTGGCCGACATGCATGGGCGCAAGACGGTTTTCGTCGGAGGCTTTGCCGTCTTTACGCTCGGCTCCGTCCTATGCGGTCTTGCCCCTAACGCGGAATTCCTCATTGCCATGCGCGTCCTGCAAGCCCTGGGCGGCGCGGCGCTGCTGGCCAACAGCAACGTCATCTCGCTGGCGGTGTTTCCCTTTGAGCAGCACGGACTGGCGATGGGCATCAACGGCACGGTCTATTCGGTGGGATACGCGTTGGGCTTTACGGTCGGCGGCTGGTTTATTTCAGCCTTTGGCTGGAGATCCATCTTTCTCGTCAACCTCCCCATCGGACTCGTCGCTATCGCCCTTGGGCTGATCATTCTCGTCGAGTCCCGCCTGACATCGGGAAAAAAGACCGGAGAAACTTTTGACTATATCGGCATGGTCTTTTCCATTGTGGCCATCGGCGGATTGATGATCGGTCTCGAAGGTTGGGCGAACCATGGACATCTCACCGGATTCCGCATTGGACTGTTAACGGCAGGGGCCATTTCGCTCGTCGTTTTTATCGTTGTGGAATTGCGGGCAGCTTCGCCCCTGCTGGATGTCCGGCTTTTTCGCCTTCCTCTTTTCAGCGTTGGTACCTCGACCCGCTTTTTGAACAATGGCATTGGTGCGTCTGTTGCGTTTCTAATTCCTTTCTACACGCAGATCGCCCTCGGTTTTACGCCGCTGCAAAGTGGATTGCTGATGTTGCCCTATTCGATAGCGCTCGGGATGTGTGGACCGTTGGCGGGACGGCTTTCCGATCAGTTCGGCGCGCGCTGGATGACTTCGGGAGCTTTTTTCAGCGGAGGACTCGCTCTCTTCTGGCTCTCTACGCTGAAGGTGATTCCTCCAGGTGCAAGCCTGGACGGGACGATCTTCCACGTTGCCCTAGGCATGCTTTTTCTGGGCGCAGCCTCTGGTTTTTTCGTTTCACCCAACAACAGCATCACGCTCAATGCGGTTCCATCTCACCAGACCGGCGCGGCGTCAGGTTGTCTCTGGTGCATGAGTTTCCTGGGTACCGCCGTCGGGACGGCTTTCAGCGCAGCCGTTTTGCATGACGGAGAAAGTTCCGCCGGGGGCAGGGAGGCATTGCAGTACCACGCCACCGGATTGGTGGACCCGATGTTGGAGACGATCTTGTTGCGGCAACAAACCGAAGTCTTTCATTATCTCATGATTTTTAGTCTCATCGGCTGTGTGACCTGCTTCCTTCGGGGTGCGGGATCGCTGGAGAAGAAGACCGCATGAAACCACTCGCCGGCAACGTTCATTTCCAGTCCGATCTCTTCGATTTTCAGCTTATTCGCGCCCTGCATCATTCGCGTTACGGTGGACCGGATTTTGGCGAATGTCTCGCCATTGCGTTGCGTATCAGGGATGGCAGCCGTGAGGATTGGTACAATGAATGGACGGCGGCTGGGGAACGCACGCAAACCCAGGCGGACTCTTTTCTCGCCCAAGGCAACACAGCCAGCGCGCGCCGCATGTTTTTGCGCGCATTCGAGTGCCACCGCTCCGCCGCTTATTTCTTGCTTGGGAATCCGGTGGATCCAGTGCTCCATGCCGTGGTGGATCGGATGCAGTCTTCTTTTCGTAAGGCCGGTGAACTCATGAACGGACGCATGCGCGTTCTGTCCATTCCGTACGAAAAAACAATGCTGCCCGGTTATTTTATCCAGCCCGAGGGCGTGTCCGGGCCAAGGCCCACGCTCATCATCAACACCGGATACACTTCCTTCTGCGAAGAGGCCTACTTTTTCGGGGGCGTTGCGGCACTGGAACGAGGTTGGAATGTTTTATTCTATGATGGCCCCGGCCAAGGCTCTGTTCTGATCAAGCAGGGGCTTCCTTTCCGGCCCGACTGGGAAAACGTGCTCACTCCAATCGTGGACCATGCGCTGGCGCTTCCAGGAGTCGATCCGAAGGCATTCATGGTTTTCGGGCGCAGCTTCAACGCGCTCCTTTCCCTCCGCGCCATCGCCCATGAGTCCCGCATTGCCGCCTTCCTGGCTGATCCGGGAGAATACAACAAATACCGGGATGTGGTGCGCGATTTTCCCCGGGAAGCTCTTGCGGCCTTTGATCGCAGCGACGATCAACCGCTGGCCCGGTATCTTGAGGAACAAATGCAGACCCCGGATGTCGGTTTTTCTTATGCATGCCGGATCAAGGCCCACGGTGCGGCCAACGCCGTTGAGTACATTCGCGAGTTGAAAAAATATAACTTCACCGAGTCGATCGAGTCCATCCGTTGCCCAACAGCTATTTCCTGCGCTGATCACGACGACCGCGGAACTGAACAAGCGAAGGAAATGTATGACGCTTTGAAATGCGAGAAGGCCTACTTTCCTTTCCGTGCGGAACAGGGGGCCGGGGAGCATTGCCAGGTTGGTGCGCCCGGGCTTTGTTACCAGACCTTTTACGACTGGTTGGAGCAAGTTCTTCGACGCTCTTTCTTGGCATAACCTTCGCTGTTTTTGCCTTTATCGCCGGGCAGGCCATGTGCTGGCAGACAATGTGCTCGCCATCGTGGAAAAGGACGGGTATCCCAAAGCTGGATCACGTTGCCGGAATCACCCGATAAAAATATGAAGCCACTGTTCTTCCTTTGTTTGGGACTTCTGCTGCCAGGTATTTTGCACGCGGTCGAGGACCCGCCGAAGTACGCCATCCAGGGAAAGTACTCCCTCCCTTTTGAAATTTACGATTCCGCCTTCAGCAAGATCATCGGCGAAAAGCCCGGAATGACGCTGCTGGCCAACGGCTTTGGTTTCGCGGAGGGGCCGGTCTATTTTTCCCGCAAAGAAGGAAGCGACGAGGGCTTCCTCATTTTCACTGACATGGTGAATGATAACATCAACATGATCGAGTGGTACGGGGCCAAGCCGTTCAACAAGATCTCCAATCTCTCCTGGAGCTCCACGTCGCAGTTTCGCTGGCCCGCCAGTCGTGCCATCGGGCAGACTTCCGATTTATCCGGTAACCTCCTGACCTGCGAGATGGCCAGTCGCCGCGTTTCCATCACCGCCAAGGATGGCAGTGTGAAAACATTGGTTGGTTCCTATAAGGGCACTCCGCTGAATTCTCCCAACGATGTTGTCGTGAAATTGGATGGCACCGTCTGGTTTACGGATCCCACCTACGGTTCATTGAAATACCCGCAGGAAGCGAATCTTCCTTGCAACGTCTATCGTTATGATCCGAAGAGCAACGACCTGACTGTGGTCATCTCGGGCCTAGTCATGCCCAACGGCATCGCCTTTTCGCCGGACGAAAAATTGCTCTACGTGATCGACAGCGGCGCCAGCATGGCTGCGTTTACTTATCACGAGAACGGACCGCACGATATCCACGTCTACGACGTGTCCTCGGGTGGCAAGACGGTCTCGAATGGGCGCGTCTTCGCCACGGTGGCGCCGGGCTTCCCCGACGGCATGCGCCTTGATGAGAACGGGAACCTGTATGTCGGCGCGCTTGATGGCATCCAGGTCTTTAATCCCGCCGGCAAATTGATTGGGAAGATGCTGCTGCCCCGTCAGACGGCCAACATGTGTTTTGGCGGCAAGGACAATAACATTCTCTTTATCACTTCATCGGATGCGGTCTGGGCCGTGCGGCTCAACACCAAGGGGGCCAAACCGGTGCCTGTTCTTCCTGGGGGAGAAAAGCCATGAGTCCTTTCATGAAAGGTATTAGTTACGCGATGGCGTCCTATTTTTTCATGGCGCTTTATTCGGTTTTTTTAAAAAAGGCGTCCGGAACGGGCGATTCGGTTGTCTGGATTAATTTCATCTCCTACTTCACCGGTGCTGTCATCCTCACGCCTTACATGTTGACCAAGGGAACCGCCTTTTTGAAGACGTCCCATTTCCCCACTCATCTCGGGCGGGCCTTTTGCGGGGTGCTTTCCAGTTTTCTCTACACGAGTTCGATGGCTTACATCCCACTGGTCAGCGCCACGTTGTTTTTCAACACCTCACCCCTCTTCATCCCCCTGCTGTCGATTTTTATCCTCGGTGCCACTGTCGGCTACAAGGATTGGATCGCCGTCTTCATCGGCTTTGTCGGGGTCGTGGTCATCATGCATCCCTGGTCGGCTCCCGCAGCCGCGACGGCGACAACCGGACAAAGCCACAGCGGCATGGGAGAGCTGATTGCGCTCGGTTCGGGCTTCTTTCTCGGGCTCGGTTACATTTTCGTGAAGATGCTGACGGCGACGGACAGCAAGACGCTGATCACTTATTATTTCTGCGTGTTTGCCAGCTTGATGCAGCTTCCTTTCGTCTTTTTTGTTCCGCATATGCCCGCATGGTCGAGCATCGCCTTTGCGGCGGGCTCGGGCTTTATGATGGTGGCGGTACAGTTCTTTCTCGCTGCGGCCTACAGTTACGCCGATGCTTCCAAGATCGGTGCGCTGCAATATAGCTCGTTGCTCTTCGTCGGCCTCATCAGTTGGATCCTCTGGAACGAGGTGCCCAGCCTGATGAACCTGGCGGGCATGGCCCTCGTCGTCGTGGGCGGCATTATGATTGTCACGCAAAGCACTTCCAAACCAACACCTGCAATCCATCCAACCTCAACCTAGAAAAACCATGGCAATTCCCATTCGGCGTTTGAATCATATCACCGTCAGCGCGCCTTCCGGCGAAGAGGCGAAAGCCCGTCAATTTTACGGTACCGTTATCGGGCTGAAGGAGATCGACCTTCCGCCCGCTTTGACGAAGGTCTACGAAATCGTCTGGTTTGACCTGCTCGATTTCATCCTTCACATCGAATTCACGCACCACTACATCCAGCCCAAGACGTGGACGGAAAACGGTGTGCTGATGCTCGGACGCCACACGGCGATCGAAGTCAAGGGGATCAAGGAAGTCCGCAAGACCATTGCCGATTCCGGCGCCGTGATCCACGAAGCCGTCGTCCTCGCGGATCGCGACCGTTTTTATTGTGAAGATCCGTTTGGAAACGTTCTCGAGATCATCGAGTTCCACAAAGACCAGACGGCCTGACGGCTTCGGTTGCAACGAACCTTCCGCAACAGCGGGAGGTTCGCTTAGCTTCCAACCAGCAGCACATCGTGGCCATCCGGATCCCGCACAAGGCAACCTGATCCGAACATGCTGTTCCTTTGCTGGAGTTGGACGATTCCGGGTGAAACCAGGCGGACTCCGGCATTCTTCAGCTTCTCCACCAGTGCGGGCAGGTCGGTGCTGAAAATCACCGAGTGCGCATAAGCGCGATCAGTGGTGCTGCGGCCCGAGGGGATCGGCTTCCCGTCCACCGGTGCCAGGTAATGCAGGAATTCGATGCCGGCTGCGGTAGGATGATCGTAGCGCAGGCCGGTAATGTGCACCCGCGCATTCTTGACGCCGGAAAGCAATTCCTGGCTCTCCCCGGAATTGAGGCTTTCGCCCTTTTTCGTCAGGCCCAACAGGTCGCGGTAAAAATGGAGGCTCTGCGCCGTATCGGCCACGGTGATGGCGCTGTGGTCAATGCCGAGGAAAAGCTTCTCGGTTGGCTCCTGCCAAAAAGGAAGTCCCTTGTCCGGCGGAAACCAAATGAGTTCCAGGGGATGGTTCTCGGGATCGCGAAAATAATACGCTTTGACGCCCGCCGCCGCATGGTTGGTTTCTGGAATGGTGATTGGGTGGGGTGAAGTGCCTTTGACACCGGCCTGGACCAGGCGTTCATGGGCGGCCTTCATATCGCGGACGACGATGGCCAGGTGCTGGAACCAAAGATCATGGCCGCGGGTTTCTGCTGGATAGCTTGCACCCGGCGAATCGACATATTTTGCCAGGGAGACTCTCTGATTTCCGAGCTGGAGCAGCCCCACCTTGATATGCAGGTTGGGTACTGCATAAAGCGCCTCCAAGTCGGCACCGGAAAACTCCTGGATGGTCAGGAGTTCAAAATCGAGCACCTGGGTAAAAAAGGCGATTTCCTTGTCCAAATCTTCGACAAGTAGAACAAACCGGGCGACATGATTGCCCCCTTCGGGATCACAGCCGGGGTAAACCGAAACAGCCTGGGGTTTCGTATCCACAGCCGTATTAAAGGGCAGCATTGTTACTTGGCAAGTGTAACCCCGCAGAGCGCGGCTTGAGGGATTTTCATGGCAATTGTGTCGCCTTTTTTGTCTTAGGCATCGACACCCTTGGTCTGGCCCGTGATAAGCTCGCAAGCTCACGTCCTGCGCCATGAAACTGCCCGGCTTATTCCTCTTCCATGTGGGACTGCTTGTGTCCGTAATCGGAATACTGCATGCCCAGAACAGCCAGGATGCGGATTCCCAGTTGTGGAGTGAAACGCGGCTGGTCTACAAGATTAACGACAAGTTCGACGTCTTCACGGCAGGTTCGTTCCGCCTGACCAGCGATTTCACGGATTTTAACCGCGTTTCCGCGCGCTTTGGTGGCACTTGGCAGGCAACTTCCGCCCTCTCGGTGACGCCATCCTATTTCTACACGGTCAGGGATCCGTGGACTTCGGACCCCAATCCGGAGAATCGTGCATGCCTTCTGGTGACCTACCGCATCCCCATTAAAGCCACCACCCTGACGTTGGCCAATACGCTCGAATATCGTTGGCCGGACAGTGGGCAGGACGCCTTTTGGCTGCGGCCCCGCCTCAAGATTTCTCATCCGGTGGGGCCCACCAAATGGGGTCTGGATGCATTCGTGGCGGACGAATTGTTTTACAACAATGGTAAAGAAGTCTTCACGCAGGACCAGGCCTTCGCCGGGTTCGAGAAGAAGTTCAATGACACCTTTACCACGAGTCTTTACTACTGCCGGCGCACCAAGATGAATGCGACCTTTACCGACGCCAATGCCATCTGTATCGATTTCAAGATTACGTTCGGCAAGAAAAGCGCCACTCCGACGGAGCCTCAGTTTCGCTGAGAAGATGTCGCCTGTGCCTTACACTGCATTTGCGTAGGTGAGGGCACCACCGAGCACTTTCTTTTGGATGGTCTCCAGCAGCGTCTGGTAGACGCGATGGGTGTGTTGATACGCCTCAACTCCTGCCAGCGCAACAATGGCATCGCGTTTGGCCTCGATGCGCTGCACGAGGGTGGCGTACCAGCGCTCATACTCGACGTCGAGCGGACGGAATTGCTCAAGTTGCCAGCCCGCCGTTGTCAGGTTCTTCGGAAAAGTATCGAGCTTGAGCGGCCGCCAATGGACCACTTCATCAAGGTGCGCGAACTCTGACTGGTTGAAGCCGCCGCGGTCCACATACTCAAAAATCACGAGGCGTGCTCCGGTCCTGGCCACGGAACGCAGGGTTTTCAAGGCACCGGGCTGGTCGGGGAAAGCGTAGTAGGCATTAAAAGCGTAAATGAGATCGAAGCCGGACGTAAAATGTTGCGCCACATCAAGCACATCGCAGGTCGCCAACGTCAGGTCGGGATGCAGGGACTGCGCCCGCTGCACCGATTCCCCTTCAATATCGAAACCGGAGACCCGACCCCAGCCTGCGTCCTGCACAAAGCGAGCCGTTCCGCCGCGGCCGCAACCGGCATCGAGCACGCGCTGTCCGCTCGAATGGGGGAGCGGTCCCAGCGCGAGCCGGATCGCTTCCTCCTCGCCCGCATGGGCATAGTCGCCATCGCGAACCAGGGCGAGGATGCTCTTGCCGAGCGCGGAATTCATGCGCATGGCCGTCGCGACTATTGCAGGGACTTCCAGATCGACCTGTTCAAGGCGCACGGCGTCCCCGTCTTGTCCTGGAGAAGGGTTCCATTGTAGGGCGCGACCTGAAAGAGCGGAAGAACTGGGAAATGTGTCACGGGATCGGTGGGGTATGTTTCACCTTCCTTTTCCACCATGAGAAAAGCGCATAGGACCGGCGCGACCCGGTTGCCGAACAGGATGTCGATGTCGACTGGCACGTCGGCTTTGAGATCGACCCACGGGCCCACGGTCAGCATCCAGTCGCCCGCCGGCGCGCCATGCTGCGGGTCGGAGGCGGCTTGGACCGACCGCAGGGGAAAATCCTTCACGGTTTCGTTAATGTCGAAACGGCATCCGTTGAGGACCAACTTCTCATTGATGGCCACGAAAATGGTGGCATGCGCGTAGCCGACAAAACGGTAACGCCCACCTGAAGGCGGAACCACCTGTCCTTTAAAATGGACGATCCAGTATGAACCGGTGACCTTGTCATCCACCCCGAAGGCCCGCGCGGCCTGGTTCTGGGGAGTCATCGGCACGTAGACCTGGGTGGTGTAGAACGGCTTGGAGATCCGGTAAAATTTATTCAGCACCGTCTCGTCCCAGCCCTTCATGATGAAGTTGGCCATGACCTGATTGTAGATCGGCGCATCCATCGGCACCTTTTCCTTTAGCTGCGTCTGCTTGAGGTCGTAAAAGATGCCCATCAGGGCCGACTCGCTCGGCGTCGATTTGCCGAAGGCGTCCGCTGCGCTCGTATCCTCCGCGGGAAGGCTTCCCATCCAAAGTCCGGCGAGCGCACAACAAGCGCCTAGCCCAAGAAAGCTTCGAAAGACAGATCGACGGCTCACCGTAATCGAATCGGGATGAAAGAAACCGGTCCCGGTCCGATCAATGCGTCTCGGAAACATCGGCGAGATTTTTCAGGTACTGCTGGACGAGGGGCGCGTATTCCGCGGGAGTCTTTTCCGCCTGGTACTGCGTGATGGCGTCGCGGTCTTTTTTGTTCAGTCCGCCCATGACCAACGCGGTACCGCGTTGCACGGGCCCGGTTCCGGAGCCGCCCAGTTGTTGGTTGGCACTTCCCGCATTGCTGGTTCCCCCGAGGGCTTGGGAATTTTGCTGCTGTTGGGCCATTTGCTGGCCTTGACCTTGGCCTTGTTGTTGCTGGGCCTGTGCCTGCACTTGGGCCATCGCCTGGCCCACCGCATTCTGGGCCTGCTGCAAGGCCCCCATGGCCGCCTTCGCTTGGGCATCGGCGCCGCTCCGGTTGGCCTGTACCGCTTGGATCGAGGCGTTTTTCAGCGCATCGGCAGCCTGCTGCATGGCCTGTTGGGCGTCACCCGGCATACCGGGCGTCGGATTCTGTGCGGCCTGGGAAACCTGGTCCTGGGCGCTCTTTAATTTGCGCGCGGGATCGGAAAGGTCGTTGCCGGTGCCATTCTGGAGACTCTGGTCCGCGGCGGCGGCATCCTTCTGGGCCTGATCAAGGGCCTGCTGCGTCTGGGCCAGCGCCTGGTAATCTTGCGCGGACTTGGCCAGGGCATCCTGTTGCGCCTGGATGGCCTGCGCGGCCTGGGCGAGATCCTGCTTGATCGCATCCGAGTTCTGCGAGGGTTGCTGGGGTTGTTGTCCCGGTTGTTGGCCCTGCTGGGGATCCGCCGGTTGCTGGGCTGCCTGTTGCTGCAACTTGTCGGCGGCATCGGCGAGTTTGCTGGCCGCATCAGGAGATGGGACCATGGCATCCTTCTGGGCTTGTTGGGCCTGCTTCGCGGCATCCTTGGGGCTGACATCCTGGGCTTGCTGAGCCTGTTTGATCTCGTCCGCGATCTTCTGCAGTTGAGCCATCTGCTCTGTGGGCGTCTGGTTTTGCTGCTTCTGGATATCGGCCATCTGCTGGTCGAGCATCTTGTCCGCATCCGCCAGCGCCTTGGTGGCATCGTCCTGCTTGGCCGCGGCATCCTGTTGCTTGGCCGGATCGTTCAGTGCATCGGCGCTCTGCTTCATGTCCTGCTGGGCGGCATCGACTTTCTTCGCGGCATCCGGGTTGAGCGGCTGGAGCAACGCCTTCGCTACCTCGGCGCGATCATTGATTTGCGCCTGGCGTTCCGCAAGGGTCGCCGCATCCACTTTTTTCTGCTTCGTGATGTCGGCCAGGTCCTTTTGATCTGCGGCCACCTGCTGGAGCTGGTTCTTCGCCTGGGTCAGCCGGGTAGCGGCATCGGCCTTCGAGGAGGCGGCGCTCAGCATCTTTGTCAAATATTGCCGTACCGCCGTCTGCTTGGCGACGGCACCGTCAAAAGGCCCGGCAGTGGTCAATTGGGTGGCGGTCGCCGCCGTCTCCTTGAGGAGCGTCCCGGTCATCGCATCGAGGACGGCCTTGATGCTCGCCGCCGAGGGATCGGGCGTCGCCGGGGTTTGCCCGGCTTGGGCCGTCAGGTTTGTGAAAAGGATATCAATCTGTCCGCCGATCGCCGTCTGCTCGGTCGTGGCCAGGGAGTAGACCGTTTTTTCCTTTGTATCGAGCTGGTCCGTCTTGTGCCCGCCGGCCACGAGGGTCGAGGTCTGGCGGATATTGGCCGATTGGCGGGCGATCAGGTCTTCCAGTTGGTTGACCAGCTTGTCGCCGGCCTGTTGCGAGGCGAGGGCCGACGCGAGCTTCTTGAGCTTCAGAACGAGATCCTGCTGCCCCTGGTAGGCAGTGACCAGCGACTGCTGGCGCTTCCCGTCGTCCGAGGTGACGCTGGCGTTTTGCAGCGCATTGATCACCTTCTGCATCTCTTCCTGGCTCAGGCCGGAGAGATGGGTGGAAGCCTGGGAAAGAGTCGCCAGATTCGCGCCGCCGAGGCCGTTTAGCTTGAGCTCCGCCACGAGCTGGCCGAGTTCCGTCTGGATCTTGTCGGCCTGCTTCCGGACTGACTCCTGGGCGATGGAGTTCCGATACGCCGACTGCTGGGCGTCCTGTCCCATGACCGGGGCAAACCCGAGGGTGATTAAAGCCAGTCCGACCGGCAAGCCGGCCACACACCGTTTTCCAGCGTCAGATCGCGACATACAATGAGCTTATGAGAGGTGGGTTTGCTGTCAATGACGTTAAAGCGACTACTTTTTTGGGATGGTTTCCCCGACATCGTGACTGACCTTCTGTTGGGTATCCGAAAGCGTATCAATATCCGAGGCGTTCTGCTTCAGCCGCGCCAGGATTTCCGCTTCCTTCGCTTCCGGGGAGAGGATGCCGAACTGCTTGTGCTCGGTCTTGGTGACGCCGGGACCGGTGGCGGTATTGTTGTCGACCGCCTCGATCCAGTAATTGACCGTCCAGCCTTCCTTCCACGCCGGGGACTGCGCGGCGACATCCAGCACGTATTCATAGTGCGTCCCTTCCTTGGCCGCTTTGATCTTGATCGGGATTTGCACGATGGGGGCGGGCGCGGAGGTGTCCTCACCGGCGACGGGTGGCGGGACGGTCTGGTAATTGAGCACCAGCTTGGTCAGGCCATAGTCATCGCTCGCGTCGAAGGCGATCACCGGCTTGGCCCGCAAGGTGACGGTCTCGCTTTCCGCAGTCGGTTCCGTGATCTTCACGAGCGGTGCCTTGTCCGGCACGAGATCAACCGGGTAGACCGTTTCGTTGGCCGAGCTCAGTCCTGTTGCATCGACGAGATGGAGTGAGAATCCGGTGAGATCCTTGGCTGGGACCAGGACATCGGCTTCCAATTGGGTCTTCGTACTATCGAGAGTCATCTCGACCTGTTGCGACGTTCCCTGCAGGACGACGGATGCGCTCTTGAGCGCCTCGGTCGCGGCGGCCTTGATCTTGAGATGACTGCCCGCGAGGAGCGAGAGGCCCGTGTTGGGCAGTTTTTGCGGGGGCAGTCCGGTATAGTCAGGATAAACTTCGGTGCATTCGACAGAGGTGATGGCGGGCGGGACCTTGGCCGTGACGGTGAACTCGGGACCATGGCCGTCGTTCAGGTAGAAGCAGTACTTAAAAGGCCGCTGCACATTATGGATGGTGTAGGAAAAGACTCCGGGCTTATCAGGAACCGCGGTGAGCGCAAATTCCTCGGGAGGGCCTTCGCCATAAGCGACGGTCACACGGCCATGAGAGGGAATGACCCCCTGCGCCTGCGCGCTGATTTCCACGTCGGTGCTGACGGGGACCGTCAGGTCGCGCGTGATCGGCACGACGATGGTTTTCGTCGGCAACGGGACATTAAGCAGGAAGATTCGCTCCAGCAGCACCAAGCTTGCGGGCCAGGCGGAGGCGGCCACTGCCAGCGCGCCCAAGACGAGAACGCAGCCCCAGGTGGCCGAACGCCGCAGCGCCTTGGTCGGGACGACTTCCTTGAAATTGAGGTTGGTCGTCCGCGCCCGGGCCTGTTGCAGCACCATGTCGACCAATTGCGCCGAGCCGCGTGTGGCCTTGGCGTTGCCTTCCGCCATTTCCACGGCGGTAATGATACTTTGGTCCAGCTTAGGCCATTTTTTCTCCACCAACAGCGCTGTCTCGGCCAGGCCCAGCTTTTTCTTCAACGGAAGATGCAGATGTCGATGATAGATCGTGCCGAGCAACGCGATGTCGATCAGGAGAAAGATCGCCCGGGCAATCCACGGCAGGTCGAACCACCAGTCGGCCAGGCCCTGCACGAGGAACAACAGGCTGACCGCGCCGAGCAGCATGAAGATTCCCGTCGACGCGAAGACCGTCCGATAACGGCGGCGCAGGGCGATCAGGCGGTTTTTCAAGTCAACCGGGAGCGGAATGGGCGGCAGCGGCGTTAGGGGGCGTGGCGGCACCTGGATCGCGGGAGGTGGTTTCAGCCGCTGGCTCAGCTTCGCCTTGGCGCGGGACTTGGGCGAAAGGGTGGGAAGTTTCATGGCCTACTTGAGCTCCAGTTTCCGGCGCCAGAGCCATTCCGCGCACGCGACCAGGATGATAAGGCCGAGCAGCCACGGCGTATAAACGAGCGGGATCTTCTTGAATGACACCGAGCCGGTCGACTTCGAGGCGATCAGCTCCGGCAAACCGTTGAGGTCCTCCTCGCGCAGAAATTGTCCGCCCGAAGCGGAAGCCATCGCACGCAGCAGTTTTTCGTTCATGGCGATGTCGGACAGTTCGACCTTCGGGTCCGTCACTTCGAATTTTAACACCACCGACGGATCGCGCACGACGGAAAAGCTGTAGCTCCCCGCACTGGCGGCAGTCATCTCGCCCCGATATTCGCCGGGCCGGTCGGGCACCGCTTGCAGCCGCAGTTCGCGTGTTTGTTGAGCGGCGACAGGTTTGCCGGGGGCGGCTTCCGCTTTCAACGTGATCGTGCCGGGGACATCGGGATCGGACAGCGGCTCAAAGCCCGGTTTGAACATGCGTCCCGAAATCTTGACCTTGTCCCCGGTCAGGTAACGGGGGCGGTCGGTCTTCAATTGCGTCAACGCGGACGCGCCGACGGTCCGCTGCGCGGAAAGCGCCTGCAGGATTTGTCCCCAGATATGAGTGTAGTATTTCTCACCCTTGCCCGCGCGCCAGCGGTAGGTCTCATCGAAACCGATGTAGAGGGACTGGCCCAGTCCGTAGCTTTGCAGCGCCACGACCGGCATCGGTCCGTCGGCGGTGGCCCGTGCAGGTGTCGGATCGGTCAGCAGCACCTGCGCGCCAGGACGTGCCTTGCCGACCCACGCGGTCCAGCGCACACCGGGGAATGCGTTCCAGATGTTGGTATTTTCCTGCGGGTCCTGGGAGAGCATGAACATGGAAGAAGTCTCGCCCGCCGGGGTAAGCTTGAGTTTCACCGGGTCCTGGTAGCGCTCGGAAGTCTTGCCGACGGTTTCGACCGGCAGGAGTGCCTCCAGCGGCGTGCCCCGGAACGCATTCGGGTTGAACTTCGGGCCGGCGAGAAAGACTAGGCCTCCGCCCAGCTTGTTTTCCCAATCATTGAGCAGTTTCATCCGCGTGTCGCCAATATCGGTGGGATCGACATCGCCGATAATGATGACGTCGCTGGCGTAAAGTGCGTCCTTGTCGTCGGGCAGCTTGTCGAGGAACACCGAGTCCTTGTCCACGGCGAGATCGCGGTCGCCCTTGACGAGGAACACCTTCAGTTTGATCCGCCGGTCGCGTTGCAACATCGTCAGCAGATACTGGTAGTCCCAGCGCGGCTCTTGTTCCACCAGCAGCACCTTGATCTTGTCGTCGGCAATACGCACCTTCGTCGTCGCGGTATTGTTGTCCTTCACCGCTTCCTCGGCCAAGGGCGGAATCATGGCTTCCAGCGCGACGTCGCCCACTTCGTCCGGCGTGTAGCTCAGCGTCATTTCCTGGTCGCCATCGGCGCGAAACTCGACCGGCTGCTCATCGACCACCTTGCCATTGGCCTTGAGTTGGATCGTCGCCTTTTTTCCCAACATGCTTTGCGCGCGGATATGCGCAGTCAGTTCCACCTTCTCCTTCACGTTGGAGACCTGCGGCCCGCTCAGTTCGGTGACCATGATGTCCTGCGGCGTGGTGACGCCTACGCCATAGACGAAGAGCGGCACCCCATCCTGTTTTGCCATCGCGGCCGCCTCGATCGGTGACGAACCGGTATTGTTCGCGCCGTCGGTGATCACCAAAATACCTGAGACCGCCTGGCCACGTTGCTGGTCGAGCAGACTGCGCAGACCGTCGCCAATCGCCGTCAGGTTGTCGTCATAATGGATGCCGCGGAAGAAAGCGACTGCATCGTCCGTGGTCAGCTTCCCCCCGTCGTGCGGCGCTAACTGCCCCATCTCGGTAAGCTTGCGGCCAAAGCCGAAGACATTCACATCAGCGTTGGCGTAGAGCCGCGGCCAGAGGTCCATCTGGGGATTCGCCGCGAGGGCTTCGAGTAGTTGCTGCCGCGTCAGGGTCTTGAGGTCGTCAATCTTTGCGCCACCGATCGATTGCTTGAGGCCCTTCGCCGGGTCGAGCAAACCCTTGGCCAACGCCGCGCGGGCAACATCGTCCGGTTTGTCGCGATGATCGGTCAGTCCCATGCTCTGAGTCATGTCGATCAGGACCAGCAACGGACGCCGTACCGATTCCTCAATCGTGATGAGCAAAATCGGTCGCACCAGCAACAGGAGAAGCAGCGCCAGCAGGACGCTCCGCAGGATGATGAGGCCCAGCCTTCGCAACCGCGAAATCGTCGGCGCATACCGGCGGTAGCTCCACGCCACGGCGGCCACCAGCACCACCAGTGCAAAAAATGCCCAGCCCCAGCTCAGCCCTTCGTAGCTGAGGGAAAACTGTGTCGTGCCAGGGGGGAGTTTGTATTCCGGGTCGACAAGATGGAGAAGGAAGTTAAGCATCGAGGTCTATTTCGATTGGCTGAAGCGATGGGCCAGCGCGGTTTCTGCGATGGCGAGAAGAAGTGCGGCGAGAGCCAGCGGGAACCAGATCGGCGGCCCCGCCACGAGCTGGCCTTTTTCCTTTGGTTTGTCGGAAACGCCCGCATTCTGCGGTGTGGCGGTATCGGCCATGGCGATCAGTGGATCAACGTCGGCTTTCGCTTCCTGCATCAGGTTCGATTCCGTTGCATCGGCTGCCACAGCAAACACCACTTTCGGTTTGGGATCATCGCCCACATAAAGCTGGTACGGCCCGGCTTGTTCCGTATCCGTGTCGTGGAGCAGGGCGGAATGCTCGCTGGCTTCGACCTGCCCCGCGATGCGCTTTTTTTTGTCGCCCGGACGTAGCACGGAGAGCTCTTTGCCTGCGTAGCCGGAATCGATTTCAAATGAGAACGGCTGGCCTGGCGCGAGGTCGAGCTTTCCTCCCGGCCCACTCGTCGCATAGGCGATGATGCGCAGCAGCAGCGGCACAAACGCCGGGTGAATCGGCAGCGAACTCCACGCCGTCGTGGCGGTGCTGCTGAAGAGGACGACCTTGCCCTTTCCCACGGACTGTTCCATCACCGCTGGCTCGCCGTTCGCGTACTTCACCATGATCCGGGATGCGCTGTCGCCCGGCTTGGCTGCCAATGGATAATATTTCGAGACCCGTATGCCGCCGAGCGTCCCCGACGAAGGATCGTTCCACAGCGCGGTCACCGGGTGCGCATAGTCGTGGCTTTGCCAGCCCAGGAATTTTTGCGTAGCGGGTGCATCCTTCGTGGCTCCGAGTTGCGCGGGCAGCAGCGCGCCAAGGGTGGTATTATAATAAGAGATATCGGTCGAGGGGCCGGGGAAGATGATCAACGCGCCGCCGCTGTTAACGTAACGCTGGAGGTTCTGCGCTCCGAGCGGCGTCAGTTGCGCGACGTTGCTGAGGAAGACGAGTTGGTACTGGTCGATAGTGGAGCTCTCCAGCTCGGAGGACTGGCCTACGGTCACCTTCACTGGATACTCGTCGACTTGATCCGGGCGGACGGGAGCCAGCGCATGCTTAAGGAAAAAGCCGTCCCGCGCGGACAGATCGGGGTTCGTCGTTCCCTCGACGACCAGCGCGCGGATCTGTTCCAGCACCAGCAACGCGAGCGAGCGCTGATTGTCGGCGGGCAGGCGATCGCCGGGTATGCTCGCCGTGACGCTGTGGTAACCCGGCTCGCGAAAGCGCACGAAAAGACTCACCGTCCGCGATGTGCCCGGGTCGATCTTGTCGATCATCGCCTCGTCCTGCGGAGCGTCGCCGTCGATGGCCAGCTTGACCGGCACGCGTTCCACCGGCGTCTTGCTCCAGTTGTTGACCGTCACCGCACACCGCAACGGCTGGTTCACCGCCGCCACGGTGCCGATCATCTGCAGTCCCGAAACCGCGAGATTGTCTTCGCCCCTTTCGCCTACGATCACGAAGTGCATGATAATCTCTTTCTTGTTCTCATTCTGCAATTGCCGGATCTTGGCCAACTCGTGCCACGCGGCTTCCTGGCTGTCGGTCAGGACAAAAATCTCGCGGTGCCCACCCGGCACCGCTTTGAGCAGATCGACTGCTGCCTTCAGGCCTGGATAGAGATCGGTGCCCCGGTCAGTGAGTGAGGCCTGCGTGATCGACCGCCGTACGACGGCAAAATCCTGCGTCGGCTTTGGTATCACCGGCTTCGCTCCGTCGGCGATAAGGTAAAGTGCCGCCGCCGAGCCCGCGCCGAGCTTGGAGAGTATCCCATCCGCCATCGACTTGGCTTGGTCAAAGCGGGTCTCCGTCCCGTTGCTCTGGCCCATGCTGGCCGAGTTATCGAGGAGGATGACGACCGTGGATGCTTCGCCGCCAAGGCTCACTCCCGCCGAGTCGGTGAGAAACGCCGGCCGCGCAAAAAGCAGGACCAGCAACGCGACGAGCAGACAACGCAGGATAAGCAACAACAAGTCTTCCATCTGCACGCGCCGCCGGTTTTTCTGCACGCTCTTGAGCAGGAACTTTGTCGCCGCCCATTTGATGCGTTTCAGCCGCGGTTTGGTCAGCAGGTGAATGATCACCGGGAGCCCGACCGCCAGGAGACCGAATAAGATCGCGGGATTGATGAATGTCATCGCGCGGTGACCTTGTGCCGGAAGACGAGATAGCCGCTGAGGGTCTCGGCCAGCGAATGCGTCGTGTTCGTGAGGACGTAATGGCTCCCCGTCCGGTCGCAAGCCAGCCGCATGCGGAGCCGCATCGCGTCCATTTCCTTGAGATAAGTTTTGCGGATATCGGCCGGGTTGGTCTCCAACGTGGGTGCGCCTTCGAGTCCGATGAATTCCACCCGTCCCTTGAAATTGAACTCGATTTCCTCCGGATCGAGCACGTGAAAAACAATTACTTCGTGTCCGCTAAAACGCAGTTGTTGCAGACCGCGCTCGAACCCCTCTTCATCATCAAAGAGGTCGCTCAACACGATCACAATCCCCTTCGCCTTCGCGATACGGGATAGATCAGACATGCCCACGCCGAGATTGGTCTGCTGAGTCGCCTCAAATGCCGCGAGGCGATTCATGATGTGATGTATCTTCCCGAGATTGTCCGTCCGTTGGATATATTCGCGCGTCTGCGTGTCAAAGACACCCAGGGCCACGGCATCGCGTTGCAATAACACGAGATACGCCAGACATGCCGCCAGCGCCTTTGCGTAATGGAGCTTCGTGACTTTGCCCGAGCCATAAGTCATTGACTCGCTACCATCGAGCAGCAGATGCACGACAAAGTTGGTGTCCTGCTCGTACTGCTTGATGTAGTAGCGGTCCGTGCGGCCGAGGACTTTCCAGTCGAGGTGCCGCGGATCGTCGCCAATGGTGTACTCGCGATGCTGCGCAAACTCGATGGCGAAGCCCTTGAATGGCGAGCGGTGTTCGCCCACGCGGTAACCCTCCACGACATTGCGTGCAAGGATGCCCAGGCTCTCCCCGCGCGAGATTGCGAGGGGATCCAGATACGAGGGAGATTCGGAATCCGCCATGGCCGGAGTCGGACGTGGTTAGCCCAAGGATTCGTTCTGCGGAATTTTCTCGAGGATCATCCGGACGACTTCGTCGGAGGTGATGCCTTCGCTCTGCGCGGTAAAGTTGACCGCGATGCGGTGCCGCATGACGGCCAGAGCCACGGCCATGACGTTTGAGCAGCTCACATAAACCTGGCCGTGAATCAACGCGTGAGCCTTTGCGGCGATGATCAGGCTCAGGCTCGCACGCGGTCCGGCGCCAAAGCTCAGGTACTTTTTGCAGAAATCGAGCGCATCGGCTTCCTTCGGACGCGTGCAGGCGACAATCGCCTGTGCGTAGCGATAGACATGCTCACTGACCGGAATCAGCTTCACCGTTTCCTGGATGTAGAGGATTTGCTCAATGCTGAGGACCGGTTGGGGCGTTTCACCCGGCTGCCCGGTTCCCATGCGCATGATCTGCAATTCATCCTCGGTCGTCGGATAACCCACATTGATCAGGAACATGAAGCGGTCGAGCTGCGCTTCGGGGAGGGGATAAGTGCCTTCCTGTTCCAGCGGATTCTGCGTTGCGAGGACGAAGAACGGCTTGGGCAGTGTGTGGGTGGTGCCGCCCACGGTCACGCGTCGTTCCTGCATGGCCTCAAGCATCGCGGCTTGCGTTTTCGGCGGCGTACGATTGATTTCATCTGCCAGGACAATGTTGGAAAAAAGCGGTCCCGGCAAAAACTTGAACTGCTTCTCCCCCGTCGCCTGATCGGAATAAATGACCTCTGTGCCCGTGATGTCACTCGGCATCAAATCGGGCGTGAACTGAATGCGTTTGAACGACATCTGCAGCGTCTGCGCCAGCGTCGAGATCATCAGAGTCTTGGCCAGGCCCGGCACGCCGACCAGCAGCGCGTGCGATCGCGTGAAGATCGCGATCATGATTTCCTCGATCACATTGGCTTGTCCGACCACCACTTTGCCGAGTTCGCGCTGGACGTTGGCGTAGGCCTCGCGGCAGAACTCCACGGCTTGGAGATGATTTGGTTCGGTGGTCGCTGCTTCAGGTGCGGTTTCAATTTCGGTACTCATATGGCCTTTCGGTAAACCCCGTCGCACGATGAAAGGTGCGGACGCATGACAAATTTATTATTTCAATAGGTTGGGTAACTCTTCCAGAGCGGAGACTCCTTGGCGAATAGGAATTCAGAGTCAAATCGCAACCGGCGAGTACACGCACCAAGAAAGTTACATCGCCGGTTTTGTGATACAAGCTCCAAGATGTGCGCAAAAGTGCATTAAATTGCCGAGGCCCGACTAGGGCTCAAGTTCGGGCTTACAGAGCACAATTTCCCGAATAAGCTGGTTCCATGCTTCCCGGCTGTCGACTCCGGCCTGCAAACGCATCAGACAACGGTTGTCTTGTCCAACCAGCGAAAGTCGCCAAAGGCTTTCTCCCTCAAGCGTCCCTGGCTCCAGGTGCAGTGCACCCGCCGGTTCCGATGTCACGTAAAGTGAGCGCCCCGTTCCCGAGAGTGCCAGCCATCCATGCGCTTCACTTGCCCGGTCCACGTCGATCCGCGCCGTCTGGCTCATTCCCTCGTTGGCAACGCGAACGATCAACTGAATTTCCCTCTGTGCCGCCGTGATCAGTACGGTTCGCAGGAGTTCCGGTGTGAATTGAATGGTTCCCGGTGACAGGGCAGTGGAAAAAAAGGGGGATAGGATCTTGGCTTTGGCTGCAGGGCCTTCTGTTTCCAGGCCTGTCGCCTGGTGCATCTGGACCCACTCGGCAAAAGTCGCGTGATTGCTTCCTTTGGTCAGGCAGATGCGGTGAAAGGCTTCGTCTCTCCGGTTTTCAATTTCCAGCCCATGAATCCGTCCGCAGTAACAATTCGAATCGAAGGCCACCGCCTGATGCCAGGCCGGGAAATGATATGTCAGCGAGCGTTCGCCGTCGCACGTGCCGGCAGATTGCTGGTCGGCAGAATAAACGAGCTCCGGATATTCCCCCTGCACGGCGAGGACGCTCTGGCCATTGCGAACCATGGTCCAGACCGGCCCAATCTTGCGGAGATCGTCCAGCATCGCCCGCCACTCGTGCCACAACTTCACTCGGATGTCCCCCGCCGGGGTCGTCTCGACATTGGCATCCAGAATGCCTTCCGTGAGCAGACCTGGGTCTGACTGGTCCGGATCTTGCAGGCCAAGGCCACGATTGAAGCGGAAACGATTTTTCATGAGTACACCAGGCGATTGAGGATTCGCGATCGTCGTTGTTAGAAGGCAAGGCTCGTGCGCACGCCCAGGACCACAGCATTGGGTGAGCCCATCATGCCGCTCGGGTTCATGATGTACTGGAAATCAGGTTGGATCGACCACCAGGGTGCGACCTGTGCCTTGTAGGTTGTTTCCAGGACCGTTTCTTCCGAATAGGGTCCCGGTTTGCCCTGCAGAACCTGGGCGTTGCTGAAGTTCCCACTCACACGCGAATGGGCAAGGCCTACGCCGGCGACGTCGTCCTTTCGTCCGGGAATGAACCCGCCAAAGTTGAAGCCGCCTTCGACATAGGTGTTCACAAAATTCACATTGGAAGGTGCTCCACCCCCGCGTATGAAGACGCTGATGAACCGGTCATCCTTGGCGAAAATCTGCTGGTCCGCCACGGCATAAATCGAGTAGTTGACGCCAGCTCCCTGTAAGGGCCCGGTTCCCAGCGCGGACTGCGCCTGCGAGCCCCAAGTGTACCAGTTGGCCGTTTCCACGAGCGAACCCAGTCGATAAGCTCCCTTCAGGCCGGTGTCTTTCTCGCCCTGGTTGAGTAGGTAACCAACCTCCGACATCACCAGCATGCCGCTATTGGCGCTGAGGGCGAAGTGGGTGCCGTTGTGATTGTTCGTCACCGGGGTCGAGGCGAGATCCATTCCATAGACACCAGCCATCACGTAGAATTTGTCCATAGCATTGACCTGGACCCGCACGCCCGGCGAGGCCACGGGGTAAACAGGAACATTCGGGATGTTGTTGGCGATCAATGTTGGAGCGCCGAAGGTCCCGTTGATGAAGAGGGAAGAGCTTTCCGACTGGAAGTATTCCGTGTCCACCGCCATGTTGCCGACTCGCACCGAGAGCTTCTTGTCGAAGAACAGTTTCTCGATCCACAGTTCCTGCAGCCGGACGGAGTTATACCCCGCAATGTTACTGGTGTTGCTGAAGTCGCCAACGTATTTCGTCGATAGACCCTGGCCATAGATATAGAGGGCGTTGGTATGAATGGTCAGGTCCTCGACGGTGCCGTCCGACATCTTGCCAAGGTCGAAATCGAGTGCGACGTTGAACAGGCCGTCCTCAGTGATGCCCTGGGCCGCTCCGCCCTTCGGATTGCCAAAAAATTCCCCGGTCCAGGTGGGCGAGACCTTGAAACCATCGGCTTCCAGCTTGTCTCGTAGGCCACCCCAGTTTCCGGTCAGGACATCCTGGTCCAGGACGCCGTGGTGGGTCGTTGATTGTACGTCGGGTGCGGCGGGAGTCGACGCCGTCACGGGCGATGGCGGATTATTCGCTGCGGCAAGAGGGATGGCTGAGAGAGCCATGCTCAGAAACAGGCAGGCGAGCGGTAGGGTGGTTCGATTCATATTCTCCGGATGTTTGTATTAATAGACGGAAACGGTTGAGCGGGTCGGCGGTTTAACGTTCGTAGGGACGAGGAGCTGTTGGTGCGAAGCTGTGAACTTCATATAAAGCCACGCTCCAGCGATGTACGAAAGCCCCAGAAACGGAATGATGAGTCCTTCCCATGAGGGGTAGAGTCCGAGCCATTGCCCCATCCAGGTGGGAATCTCAAAATGACTGATGGGGTGAATCGAGAGCCAGCCCACCGTCTGAAAGATGCGGACGGTCGAGCCTAGGAAAGTCACGAGGATCGACACGATGAAGAGTCCGGTAATCACCAGCATCTTGCGAATCGGCAACTTGGTGCCGACGATGAAGATCGCGGTGCCCAGTGCCGCAATCAGCAGGGCCGAGAGCACCACGCCCAAGACCACCGCCTGGAAACTTCCCTCCAGCAGCAACGATTGCATAAAGAGGCTCGTCTCAAATCCTTCGCGGTAAATCGTGACAAAGCCGACGCTGACCAGCGCGAGCCACTGCCAGCGGGCGGTCGTGCCGTCCTGCGAGGCCTTCGTGAGGTGCCGCAGCTTGGAGTTCCATTCCGCCCAGTAGTACTTGTGAAAGACCCAGTTGGTGACGATGAGCAGGACCAACACCGCCAGGATTGAAACCACAGCCTCCAATTTTTCTCCATAGCGGGAAAGCGAATCGATCAGCGTGCGTGACAGCCAGAAAGTAATAGCGCTGGCCAGCAGCGCGAGCCAGGCCCCGCGCACGATCCAGCGGCGCGTCAGTCGGTTCTCGTCGCCGCGCAGACCGGCCAGCAGAGCGGCGAGAATGACAATCGCTTCCAGCCCTTCCCGCGCCACGATCGACACCGTGGTAAAGACGATGGTCGCGGGAGAAAGCCCTACCTTGAGGAGGGACTGGCATTCCTTGACGTTGTCGAGCGTCTGCTGGTAGGCGGCTTCTAGGGCCGGACCTTCCAGTCTCGCATCCAGCGCCGCCTTGATGCCCTTGCCATTTTGGCCGTCGAGGAAACTTCGTTCAGTCTTGATGCCAAGTGCGTAATCGCGAGGCAGGACGCGCTTTTCGATTTCGCTGTCAAAGGTGGTGTAGGCATCGAGCCGGTACGATTCCGCCTGCGCCCAGGCTCCTGCCTGTGCCGAGGCCAATGAGCTTTTCAGCGAAGTGCGGATATCGAGCACCGTTTCTTCCAACGCCGTGGACATATCGCCCGTGCGCCGGAGTGACAGCCCATACTTGTCTTCCAGCAGACTTTGCGCCTTGCCCGCCGTGTCCACGATTTGTCCTGGCTCGGCCTTCTGGTTGATCAACTTTTCCGTCTGGATCAGCGTGGCGGTCAATTGCTCATGGTATTGCGCCTGCGCAGCGGTCCGCGTTTTTATCCAGATGGGGCTGAGCTCATCGGTGAGTTGCTGTGCCTGAACAACGAACATCACGGCCTCCCGGTACTCCAACGGCACCGTGACCTGCCCGTCGCGCACGCCGCTGTTGTATTCCTTCGGTATCAGCCTGACCAATTTGAGCAGGAGCCGCTCATGCCGGGCCACTTCCTGGGCGGTGAGAAAATTGGGCAGACTTCCTTCGATGCCCGTCCGCCAGGCCTGGAAACGCTGTTTGAAATCACCGTTGGGTTGCGGGAACGCCGCCGTGATGAGTGCATTAATTGCAGTCGCCGCATCGGCCGGGGCGGGACTCGCCGTCAGCCCCGCCGCCTTGTCCAGGTAGGCATTGAATCCTGCGAGCGTAGCAATTTCAGAAAAACGGACATTCAATAGCGTCTGGTTATACTGCCCGCTTTCAATCAGCCGGTTCAGGTTCCCCAGCTTTTCGCGGATGCGTTGCGCCTCCCATTGCAGACATTCCTTGGCCAACAACGTATTGACTGGGGCGGCCTGTGCAGCATTGGCCAGTTGGCTTTGCAGCGCCAGCGCACCCTCGATCGCATTTGCCCGTTTCGGCAGAGCGATCAAGGCCCGCCACTCTTGTGCGCCCTTGATATCATTCTGTGACTGGTCCGCCAGCAGTTGCAGCGCGCAGACATATTGCAGTTGGGCCTCCATCTCCCCGCAGATTTTGGCCTGCGTCACCGGATCCGTCGGCGAGGTTCCCTGCAAGTCCCCCAGAACCTTCCGGTACAATCCGGCGGCTTGGGGTGAGGTGATTTCCTTGGAGAAACTTCCAGCTGACTGGAGAAACTCTGCCCACTGCTGGGCCACCGGCTTCTCTGCACACGCATTAAGCGTCGCCTCCTGCAGGTTGTTGGTCAGGGTCGAGTAATCATCAATCACATCGGCGGGCAACACCGCTCCCGCCGTCAGGACGGCAAAAGCGGATAACATCCGGCAGCTCTTGGTGAAGATCGGCATGAATTTGGGAAGATTTCAGTAAACGCAAATAACTTGCAAGTATTAATTGGCGCTGACCTTGACGCCCACCAGCGCCGCCGCTTGCTCGACTTGCGGTACGAGCTTGTCGGATTTTCCCTGCGCCTGGTTGTGCAGCTCTTCAATCTCGGCCACGGTCAATTCGCCGCCTTTCTTCTTCTCGCGGGCGCCGACCTTTTCGACGAACACCATGATGTCCGCGAAACCCTGCTTGATGGTCTTCGAGAGGGCTGGGTCCTTCGCCGCGACACTCGGGTCGACCGCGCTATAGGTCAGCGAAACGCTTTCCATGATTCCCTGCATGTCGGAAACGCGGGAGACGGCGCTGAACAGTCCAGAGCGATCCTTGTCATAGCGCGATGCCTTCCAGTCATCGAAATAGCCGGAGAGCGTTGGCGTCATCGTGACCACCGCATTGAAACAATCTTCCTGGGTCGGGTTCCACGCTTTGGATGCGGCCACCAGTTCATCCATCTTCTTGTCCATGTCCGCACCCGCCGCGGCGATGAAGTTGGCTTCCGGCAGCGAGTCCTTTGCCGCTTGGGAGCCATCTCCGCCCACGGCCACCGGGACGATGTGCTTCTTGTTCTTGCCCCAGAGTGTTGGCTCGATCAGGTAAGTGAACGTGCAGCCTTCACCCGAGATCACCTTGCCGTCTTTCAGCGCGAACGTCGTAGGCGCCGCGGGGGTATCCTTGCTGGCCTGGTCCTTCGGCACGCCCGAATCGAGGTAGACGTCAAAGTCGGCCAGCTTCTCGACGCCGGCGACGATGCCTTCGATTCGCTCGTAGCCGAAGCTGTCTGTCGCCATGTAGTCATCGCGCATTCCCTTGACCAGCTTCAGGATATTTTCCCGGTCTCCCTTCAAGGCCGCGGCATAGTCACCATTGTAGGATTCAATGATCTTCTGGTACTCAGCGGACTTCTGGGCGAAATCGTCTGTGGCCGCGTCCATCTTGGCTTCCATGCCCAGAAGATAATCCTTCACTCCCTGGACGCCGGTGACCGAAAGGGCATCGGCAGCTTGGGAAATATTGCCAGAGAGCAAAAGAGCTAAGGCGAAAACTCCGACGGGAGATGTGAGGGAAAGAAAGCGGGCAAAACTTGTTTTCATGAGACCGACCGTAGCCTCAAGAAAAAATCCCGCTAACGGCGGCTTGCTATTCTTTATCGCTGCGTTGCTGGACTGTTTTTCGGTCCCTGCCCTCTTTCGCGACAAAAAGAAACCGGGCGCAAGGTGGGTACCTGCGCCCGGTTTCGAATTACTTAGGCGATTTGTTTAGAGGTTAATCCAGATGCGAACGCCATTCTGGTGGCTCCAATAGCCACGATGGTAGTAGACACCATTACGATAGTAGTACCCATGGTGGGTATAATACGCGTTACTATGGTAATAACCATTGTGATAGTAGCCATTATGATAGTAACCCGCGTGAGATGAACTCGTCCCGGCGAGGAACAAGGTCACAGTGAGGGCCGCGAGCGCCAGGGTGGTTTTCAGTGTTTTCATGATTTTAGGTTCGGTTGTTGTTTCGCTAATTTTACCGCACCATTGCGGGATGGACCGTGGTTTCCTCGGTCGTGGTCGTGGTTGTGGTGGTTTGCGGTTCGTCGGAGGCGCAACCAGTGAGCGCCATCAAACCGCCGGCCGCGATGCCGGTAAGAATGAGGTGATAGATCTTCTTCATGCCAAGTCTCCTTAAGGGGCGGTGGTCTCTGTCGTGGTCGTGGTGGTCTTCTTGTGCTCGATCACCGTTCCATCGGGCTGGGTCTGCGTCTGCACCACCACGCGTGTGGCCACCATCCGGTTCCCATCACGGTCATAATAGACGGTCACCGGCGTGCCCGATTTAACCGTTTCCACCGAGACCGGGTTTCCGTTCTGGTCCACATACGTGGTCGTTTTGGAGGAGCTGTAGCTTACGGGTTCGGTCGAACCATCCGACGTCATGAGGAGAGCGTCCGGTGTGAACGAACTGACCGTTCCCCGCGTCGAGGTGCTCGTGGTCGTGGTCTGCCTGGTGACGTTGCCTTCTGAGTCGACACTCTTTCTCACGACAACCCGGGTCGCCATCAGCTTGTCGCCGTTGCGGTCATAGTAGACCGTCACTGGCGCGCCGGAGCGTACGGTTTCCATTGAGACCGGATTGCCGTTCTCATCCACATAGGTCGTGGTTTTCGAGTAGCTATAGCGAACCGGAGTGGGCGACGAAGTGGTCGCGACGGTAAAGGTGCTTGGGGTAAATTCACGCACCGTGCCTGCCGAGGTGGTTGTGGTCGTCACAGAAGATGTCTGTGCCATGGCCACGTTGGCAGCGGCCAGGACCATCCCCAGAAAAACGACTTTCCGACTTAATTGTTGAAGGGTTGTTTTCATAGTGGTGTTTGTGGGTTGTTTGTCGAGGCACTTGGGTGCCGCTAAAGGAAGAGGTGCATCGGTCATGCCAATCGTATTAGTGGACGGGCTTAATCATTGATGGCCAGTTGTTTGCGATTGCTGGCAATAATGTTCTGAGCGGAGAATCGCTTCAGACTGCATGACCTTTGGGGGGCGTCCGTGCAAAGTGCCGCCCCGATTTTGGGGGCCCAAAAGGGGCGTGTAGTTACACGTGGGGCTGCACAGCCCTTAACGTTTCACGTAAGGCAGGTGCCTGCAACGGCTTACTGAGGTAGCCATCGAAACCGAGGGCGAGGAATCGCTCCTTGTCCCCTTCCAACGCTTCGGCGGTGAGGGCGATAATGACCGGCGCATGCGGCCCCAGTTTTTCCCGGACCAGCTTCGCTGCATCGATGCCGTTCATGTCCGGCATCTGGATATCCATGAGGACCAGGTCGTACGGCTTTTCTTCCGCGGCCTTCACCGCCAGTTTTCCGTTCTTGGCCAAATCGGCGGTGTATCCCAGGCGTGAGAGCATCAGCAGTCCCACCTTCTGGTTCACCGTGTTGTCCTCGGCCAGCAGGATGCGCAACGGATGCTGGGCGCCCATCGTGACGTCGAATTGTTTCTCCGCGGGCTTTGGCGGTGCCTTGGGAGCGACTCCCGTAATGCGCAACAACGCATTGAACAGCGTGGAGTGCTTGATCGGCTTTGGGATCTGGATCTGGAAAAGCTGGGAGTCTTCCCCCGTGATGATTTCGCCCGATGAGGAGAGCAGGATGAGGGGCATCGGCAGGGTCCTTTGGATTTCCCGGGCCAGTGTGACTCCATCCATCCCGGGCATCTGGAAATCGACCAGCGCCACTTCAAAAGTCTGGTCCCTGAGTTTTGCCAGCGCTTCCGCCCCGCTCGAAACGGAAAGGGGATTCATCCCCCAGATTTTCAACTGCATCTCCAGGATGCGCCGGTTCGTGGCATTGTCGTCCACAATGAGCGCCGTATGGGTCGAGAGCGCGCCCGGCTCGGGCGACTGGTGTTCCAGGTCCGGCGTACCAGAAGCTTTCAAGACCGCGGTGAAAAAGAAAGTCGAACCCACGCCCGGTTCGCTTTCCACCCACATCGTCCCGCCCATGAATTCGGCCAGCCGCCGGCTGATGACAAGTCCCAGCCCCGTTCCGCCGTAGCGCCGAGTGGTGGAGGTGTCGACCTGCTGGAACGCCTTGAATAGTTTTTCGATGCCCTCCTTAGAGATACCAATTCCGGTGTCAGTGATCGCGAACTCGATATGGTGTCCCTTTTCGTCGTGGCCCCTGGACTCGACGTTGATGGAGATTTCCCCCTTCGCCGTGAACTTGAGCGCGTTGCCGATCAAATTGACCAATACTTGTCGCAGCCGCAACGCATCGCCCAGGAGGTTCGCGGGAATTTCGGGCGCGACCAGGTAGGCCGCTTCCAGTCCCTTAAGGCGGATGGGAGCGGCAAACAAGTCGATGGCTTCCTCGATGCAACGCTCCAGGTTGAAAGCACGAGTCTCCAGTTGCATGCGCCCCGACTCGATCTTCGAGAAGTCGAGGATGTCGTTGATCACCGTCATCAGCGATTCGCCGCTCGTGCTGATCGTGCTGACGCAGTCCCGCTGCATTTCCGTGAGTTCGGTATCGGCGAGAATGCTGGTCATCCCGATAACGCCGTTCATGGGCGTGCGGATTTCATGGCTCATGATGGCCAGGAATTCGCTCTTCGCGCGGTCGGACGATTCGGCGCGCTCCTTCGCCTCCTGCAATTCCTTTTCGAACTGCTTGCGCGCGGTGATCTCCGTGTAGCTCAGCGCCAGCCCGTCGCCAAGCTTCACGCCGGCCAGCCGGTACCACCGGGTGATTTCGCCCCGGCGAGACTCGTGCTCGAAATCCATCACCACATCGCCCTCGATGATGAGCTTGAACTTTTCGAACAGGTCGTCCGTGGACGCACCCGGAAATTGAGTCAGCAGGGTCTTGCCCAACAGATCGGATGCTGTCATCCGCATCAATCGTTCCGCCGCCGGGTTGATCATCGAAAACCGCAGGTCCTTAAGGGCGCCCGCTTCGTCGCGGACGGCATCGTAGACGATGACCCCATCGATGGACCCGGTGAGAATCGCGTTGAGGCGTTCGCGGCTTTTCTCCAGTTCCTGCTCGGCTTTCTTGCGCCCGGTAATGTCGTTGAGCAATCCCAAGTACCCTATGACGGCACCGGTTTCATCGGTCAACGCCGTTGCGGAAAGGGAGGCCGGGAAACGGCTGCCATCCTTGCGGCGGATCGTCCACTCGCTTTCGTCCGACTTGTCGCCCGTGATCTTCGCCGTGAAGACTGCAAAACCCGGTTCAATCTTCCGGCCCAGTTCCTGCGAAAGCACCGCGGCGCGCGCGACGACCTCCCCGCCTTCGTGCCAGAGCGCGGGCGTCTCTTTGCCGACAATCTCGGCGGCGGTGTAACCCAGCATGCGTTCCGCCGTGGCATTGAAGGAGGTGACGGTCCCGGTGGTCGAGGTGGAGACGATGGCATAATCGGCGGAATTCAGAATACCCTTCTGCACGCTGGCAATGTCCCGGTACTGAGTTTCCATCCTGCGCCGAAGTCTCATTTCGCGGCCGGCCATGGCGTTCGCCAGGACCAGAAGCCCGGCAGCAAGAGCACTCCCGCACAGAAACAGATTGATAGTATTGCGAAAATTGGTCTCGACGGCGGCCGAGCGTTTGTCGAGCAGGGTATGCTCCTCGTCCGTAAAGGTGCGCAAGTCCGTCAGGATGCGATTGGCCGTCGCAAATCCCTGACCGGTTGTTTCCAACTGGATGGCTGCCTGCAGCCCCTGGGCCTGGCGGATCCCGACCAAGCGGCGGGCGTAGTCCCTTACCTGCTCCAAGTCCATGACAAGAACATCCACATTTTTCTGCTGCACGGGATTGTCCCGGGTCAGGGACTTGAGTTGGGCCAGCTCGGACGGTGCATGGGCCATGCCTGCCTGGTAAGTGTCCATGGTGGCGGACGAGCCGGTCAGCACATAGCCGCGCATCCCGCGCTGGATGTCGAAAATATCGTTGAGGAACGGCTGGGTCATGCCGAGCACGTCGTAACTGTGCTTGCGCCAGGCCGACGAGTCCTTGAGCTGGGCAAAGCTGACCACGGAAATCAATGAGATCATGATCATCAACGTCACGGCCCCGGTGACCGGCAACAGACGCAGGAAATCGTAGTGGAGGCGGCGGGCCTCATGCCGGGCCCAGGCGATGATGGCTGATCCCAGGACAAGGAAAGTCAGTGCGGTATGCACCGCCATCCGGGTGTAGGCCCCCCAGCCGGAAGCGGTTTCGATCCCGAACCCGTAACCAAACAGCGCCATGGCCGCGATGACAGCCACAATGCAGGCGAAGATTCCGATCGCGGCCAGATATCCCTTGGAGAGGCTTTTTTTCCCGGTCAAGACGAGGGCAACCCCGATAAAGCTGAACGAAGTTGACGCCAGGGGAGACATTCTCCCGGGAAATTCCGTTGCGGTATCGATGTACGATTTGAAGAAAGCCTGGTCGATGCCGAAATTCTTTCCGCTGACATATTCCGCCAAGGTCAGCAGTCCGGTGAGGGCAACGCCAGCGCCGAGCCAGGGGGAGAGTCTTGCCCAGCGGGTGGTCAGCAAAAAAAGTCCCGCCCCGGCGGAGACAAAGGCGAGCGCGGTGTTGTACTTCATCGGCGGCAGGCTAGGCAGGACTTGGATGAGGGTCGTGGTATGGGTATGCCAGCCCACCAGGACCAGTATCCCGATGACCAACGCCCAGCATCCGCACAACCGGCAAAAAAGGAGAGGACCTTTGGCGTGAGACGTTTCTGCAGAGGCCATGGAAGGGTTTAGTTGTCTGTCAATTCAACTTAACTCGCGGCAGCAGCAACTACTGCAAGTTAACCTTGTTAAGGTAACATAAAAGGAGATTCTCGGCGCATCTTCCGCGCGGTGCTGCTGTGAAGCGGGTCGATGATGGAATCGGTGACCGTGGGTCGACGCGGCGTTCGGGTTGGGCTGGTACTTCGGTACTGGGAGGTGGAGGTGAGGGTGGGCGACGGAGTCGCGGGGACAGGGGACGTGCCCAGACGGAGTCTGGGCACGAGGGGGATTTGCTTAAGGCTGCGGCTTGGCTTTCAAGAGGAGGACGGGGACGTCGACGAGGTGCCGTACCTTGTCTGCCGTGCTGCCGTAAAGCAGGTCGCTGATGAAACGGTGACCGTGGGTCGACATGGCGATCAGGTCGGCCTGATACTTCTCCGCGAATTTGATGATCTCGTCCGACGGTTCGCCCATTGCCAGGACGTGCTCGACCTCGAAACCTTCGGCCCTCAGCGTCTGGGTGACGCTTGCGAGATAGGCCCGGTCCAGCTTCATCTCCTCGCTCTCGGCCAGCTTGAGCTGTTCGAAATTGCGAGCGGCCCAGCCATCGGCCACATGCATGAGGAGCAGGCTTGCTCCGGTCATTTTGGCCAGGGGCCGGATATGCTCCAGGATGGCCTTGTCGGCCGCGCTGTTTTCCAGGGGAATCAGGATTTTGTGGTACATGATTGGAGCTTTCCTCAGAGCAGAAATGAATAGATCTGATCCAGTGTTTCAAAGACCGGTTTCTGGACAAATTTCGGCGCTAACGTGATGAAGAGCAACCAGAGATTAAGCGCAATGATGACAACGGTGATCGTCCAGCCGAGCAGTTTGATCCAGAGCGGATTGACAAACTCCCCCATTTTGACCTTGTCGCCGGTGAAGCGCATCAGCGGCCAGACGGCAAACCCGAGCTGCATGCTCAGCACGACCTGGCTGGCCACCAGCAAGTCCGTGGTCTTGCCCTCGCCATAGTAACCGATGATACCAACCGCCGGGATGATCGCGAGCGCCCGGGTCACCAGGCGTCGCAGCCACGGGGTGAGCCGGATTTTCAGGAATCCTTCCATGACGATCTGCCCCGCGAGCGTTCCGGTCAGCGTGGAGTTCTGGCCCGAGGCCAGCAGCGCGAGCGCGAAGATCGTGCTTGCCCCGCCGACCCCGAGGAGCGGCGTGATGAGCTTGTACGCGCTCTGGATGTCCGCCACATCGGCATGGCCCGACCAGTGAAACGCCGCCGCGGCCAGGATCAGCAGCGCCGCGTTGATAAACAACGCGAACATGAGCGCCGTGGTGGAATCGAGGGTGGCGAACCGGACCGCCTCCCGCTTTCCTTCCGCGGTGGGAACAAAGTTCCGCGTTTGGACGATGGAGGAATGGAGATAAAGATTATGCGGCATGACCGTGGCCCCGAGAATGCTGATGCCAACGTAGAGCATGTCGCGGTTTTTCAAGATGTCGGCGCTGGGAACAAAGCCGAGCAGGACGCCGGTCAGGCTTGGTTTGGCCCAGAACAGCTCCGCCGCAAAACAGGTGCCGATGGTGAGGATCAACGTCACGACGAGCGCCTCGATATAGCGGAAGCCCTTGTTTTGGAGATAGAGGACCGCGAGCACGTCGACGCACATGATGAGGCAGCCCCAGACCAGCGGGATGCCGAAGAGCAGTTGCAGGCCGATGGCGGAGCCGACCACCTCCGCGAGGTCGCAGGCGGCGATGGCGACTTCGCACAAGATCCACTGGAACCAGACCACGGGCAGGGAATAATGGTCGCGGCAGGCCTGGGCGAGATCGCGTCCCGTCACGATGCCCAGCTTGATGCAGAGATGCTGCAGCAGGATCGCCATGAAATTGGAAAGAAGGATGACGCTCAGCAGCGTGTAGCCGAATTGGGCGCCGCCGGCGAGGTCGGTCGCCCAGTTGCCGGGGTCCATGTAACCGACGGCGACGAGGAAGCCCGGCCCCGAAAAGGCCACCACCTTCCGCCAGAACGAGCCACCGGCCGGCACACCGACACTGCGATGGACTTCCGGGAGGGAGAGCTCGCTCACGGAACGACGCCAGGCCGTGTCATGCGTGGTGGCCGGTTTTTCCATGGCTCATGTTGTGCCAACAAAGACGATATGCGTCAACTATTAAAGTTAGCGTTAACAAACATTCGCCTCCGTTTCGGCCTTCCCTGTTCCCGAATATTGCCTTTGAACTCGGCGCGGATTCCTTCCAACCTCCCCACCAGTGCTCTTTAGTTCCTGGAATTTTCTCGTCTACTTTCTCCCGGCGACCGTCCTGGTCTTCGCCCTCATTCCGTGCCGCTGGGAAATCACCCGCAAGACCTGGCTGATCGCCGCCTCCCTGGTCTTCTACGGCTACTGGAAGCTCGAGTACGTGCCGCTGCTCGCCGGTTCCATCCTCGTCAATTACGCCCTGGCCGAGGGCATGGTCCGCGCTCCCGCGCACTGGCCGCGTCTTCTTCTCACCGCGGGAGTCGTCCTCAACCTTCTTCTTCTCGGTTATTTCAAATACACGAACTTCGCCGTGAATTTCCTCGGCTGGGTCACCCAGAGCGACCTTGGGAATTTCAACATCATCCTTCCGCTCGCCATCTCCTTCTTCACTTTCACCCAGATCAGTTATCTCGTCGACGTCTACCGCGACCGCACCGTCCACGCCCGGTTCCTCGACTACACGCTTTTCGTCGTTCTCTTTCCCCATCTCATCGCGGGCCCCATCGTCCGGCATTGGGAAATCATCCCCCAGTTCGCCACGCGCGAGTTTCGCGTCAGCCGGGACAATTTCGGGCTCGGGATGGCGCTTTTTCTCTTCGGGCTGATCAAAAAATATCTCGCGGACACCGCCGCCCTTTATGCCGACTGCGTCTACAACGGCGCGGCCCACGGTGCGGCGCTTTCCACGTTCGATTCCTGGATCGGCACGTTCGCGTTTGCGCTCCAGATCTATTTTGATTTCTCTTCCTACTCCGACATGGCCATCGGCCTCGCGCGCATGCTTGGGATCAAGTTCCCGTTCAATTTCGATTCTCCTTATCGCGCGACGTCCATCATCGTTTTCTGGGAACGTTGGCACCGCACGCTCACGCGGTTTCTGCGCGAGTACGTCTACTACAGCCTCGGCGGGAACCGCTGCGGGCATGTCCGGCAGATGTTCAACATCATGGCCACCATGTTGCTGAGCGGCCTGTGGCATGGGGCGGGGTGGACTTTTGTTATTTGGGGCGCACTTCACGGCGTTTACATCATCATCAATCACCAGTGGCGGCTGTTGCTCGCCAAATTAAAATGGGGTCTCGAACACTGGGCCTGGCGAGCGGCGGGGGTCCTGTTCACCTTCCTGATGGTCTCGCTGGCGTGGACTTTTTTCCGCGCGCCCACGATTGACGTTGCGGGAAGGATGCTCACATCTCTTCTCGCGTTGGACGGCTTCAGCCTGCCCGATCAATGGTTTGCCCACGGCGCGTGGCGGGACAACATTCTTGCGCCGCTTGGTTTTCAATTCATTCCGACGCAGGCCCTCAACATCAAGCACTACGAAAACGCCCTGGCCAATATCGCCATTCTTCTTGTCGTTTGCTGGGGTATGCCCAACACGCAGCAGATTCTCAGCCGCTATCATCCGATTTTGGAGCCGGTCACTCGCCCGTCGTGGTTCCATCTCAAGCTCGGCGCCGGGACGGGCCTTGTCCTGGGTTTTATTTTTTATCTGATCCTGCGCAATGCGTACGCGAGCGAACCGAGTCCCTTCATCTACTTTAATTTCTGATCATGAGCATTCCCTGGCGATTCATCCTGGCGCTGCCTTGCGGCTTTCTGCTCGGGGTCGGTTTTTTTATTGCGATGCTCTATACCCAGTTCGGTGCGGAGACCCAGTCGTCGCGCTGGACCTACGAGATCGTCCACAAGAAGCAGGAGATCGCGGCGAAGGTGCCCGGGCCGAGGCTGCTTCTGGTCGGCGGATCCAGCGGGCTCTTCGGCCTTGATGCCCGGGTGATTCAGGAAGAGACGGGCTGCCGTGCGGTCAATTTTTCGAGCCATGCGGGGCTGGGGCTGGAGTATATTCTTTATCTGGCGGAGAAGACGGCCAAGCCGGGCGATACGATTCTTCTCTCGCTGGAGTATGAGTTCTTTGAATCGGGATTCAGCTACGAGGTTTACGACGACTATCTGCTTGCGCATGATCCTGATTATTTTCGCCAGCTCTCGTGGTGGGAGAAGGCGCAGATGGCCACGCGGGTTTCGTTTACGCGGATTCAGCGGGGCTGGAGTATCAAGCGAGGCAAGCCGGAGAAGAGTCGCCCCCATGCGCCTTACGCCGATGCCTTGAACGACTATGGGGATGAAATCAACAATGGCGTCGCCAATCGACCCAGCCCGCCGGCACGGGACTTGGGACTCAAGGCCGAGCCGCTGCTGCAGGGGCTGCCGTCCGGGCCGACGGACGGTGCGGAGGCGCTCAAGGCTTTCTTCGCATGGGCCAAGGCCAATCACGTCACCGTTCTCGCCACTTTTCCCAATATTATTTATCACCCCGAGTACGACGAACCCCCGGGCCGCCAGGCGGTCGAGGCCATCAACGCGTTCTATAAGTCCCAGGGTATTACCGTCGTCGGCACGGCCCGCGACGCCATGCTGCCGGCCGACCAGTTTTTCAACACCTACTATCACTTGACCAAGGAAGCTGCCGAAGCGCGCACCCGACGCCTTGTGCCTGAGTTAAAGCCCTATCTGCCGCATGGCCCGCAGGCCGGGCCAAAAACGTCATCACCATAAAATCTTGTATCGCGCCATATCTTCACGATGATGCGGCTGAACTGCAAAACCCCGCCATCCCTGGCACCCAACCCAACCTCCCTCCTTCCATGAGCCAAAAAATCCGCGTCACCGTCTGGGGCGAAAACGTCCACGAAAAGAAACATGCCCACATTGCCAAGCTCTATCCCAAGGGCATGCACGAAACCATCGCGGAGGGCATCCGCGAATCGTCCGACTTCGAGGTGCGCACGGCCACGCTCGACCAGCCGGAGCACGGCCTGACCGAGAAGGTCCTCGAGGAGACCGACGTCCTGACGTGGTGGGGGCATTGCGCCCATGGCGACGTTGACGACAAGATTGTCGACCGGGTCCAGAAGCGCGTCCTTCAAGGCATGGGACTCATCGTCCTTCATTCGGGGCACTACGCGAAAATTTTCAAGCGGATGCTTGGGACGACGTGCTCGCTCACCTGGCGCGAGGCCGGGGAAAAAGAACGCCTCTGGGTCTGTAATCCGGGGCACCCGATTGTCCAGGGCCTTGGGACGTATTTCGAAATCCCCAACGAGGAAATGTATGGCGAGCCTTTCGCCATCCCGACTCCCGACGAGATGATCTTCATCAGCTGGTTCGAGGGCGGCGAAGTCTTCCGCTCCGGCGCCACGTGGAAGCGCGGCAACGGGAAGATTTTCTATTTCCGTCCCGGGCACGAGTCCTACCCGACTTATCACCAGAAGGAAGTCCGCCTTGTCATCCGCAACGCCGCCAAGTGGGCGCGTCCGGAAGGCAGCCTTTGGGTCGATACGTGTCCCAATGTCCCGATCGACAAGGCCGCCGAAAAAATCAGCCAAAAGGGCGAAACCCTCCACAAAAAAGGCGAGGCCGGGTTCAAGTAAAGACAGCCGCCCCACGCCTTGGCGACAGGGTTTTACCGCTGATCGCCGTCGCGACCCTCGCGGCGGCGTGGCGTTCCGATATCCTGCCATCGCCCCTCAACAGATTCATGGCCATGCCCAAAAACCTGCTCCACGACGATCTTTCCCAGGCGGACATCCGGCAAATCCTCGCCGCCCATCCGCGGCGTCCGCTTCTTCCTGTTCTCGATTCCGCGCCGTGGCGGGAGGCCGCCCGGAATCCGCTTCTTCAGCCCGTGGCGAAGTCGATCCGGGAGCGTGCCGAAGACGAGATCGGCCAGCCCATGCCGCCGCTCACCGACGAGCTTTACGCCATTTTCAACCAGACGGGCAGCCGCTGGGAATTCGAGACGGTCTATTTCGAGCGCCGCCGCCGTCTGGCCCGCGCGGCGATGAGTCTTCTCCTCAGCGACAAGAACGACCCGGGACGCGCTGCGCTGATCCAATCCTTTCTTGCCAAGCTGACCGATACCGTTGACGAGCCCTCGTGGGCCTTCCCCGCCCATGTCGGGGTCAGTTGGGCCTATCCCGGCCATGTCGATCCGGTCAGCGGCAAGGACCCCGACATCGTTGATCTCTTTTGTGCCGAGACGGCCAATCTCATGGGCGAAGTGCTCGGCTATTTTGGCGACCTCATCCCGGGCGATCTCCGCGCCCGCATCCTTGCCCGGCTGCGCAAGCAAATCTGGGAAAACTACGTTGGTCGCGGAAAATTCCCCGAATACTGGTGGGCGAAGAGCAGCAACAACTGGAACGCGGTCTGCCACCAGGGTGTCCTTGGCTCGGCGCTCGCAGCGCTCGACGACGACGAACTTCTCGCCGAAATGTTGTTTCGCGCGAAGAAATTTCTCCCCATCTTCCTCTCCGGTTTTGGGCCGGACGGAGGCTCGTCCGAAGGCCCCGGCTACTGGGACTACGGCTTTGGCTGGTTTACCGTGCTCAACGAACAACTCGAGACGCGGACGGAAGGCGAACTCTCCGTCTTCGCCGGTGATACCCACGTGCTCGAGATCGCCCGCTTCGGTCCGCGCGGCTCGCTCTCCAACGGGCTTCTCATTTGCTTCTCCGACAGCAATCCCATCGGGATCCTTCGACCTTCCACGCTGAAATACCTGGGCGACCGGCTCGACGATGCGCTCTGCCGCAACCAGGCCTCGATCAACTACGCCCTGCAATTGACCAGGCCAGTGGCCCTGGACAGCCAGCGCGCCGATCTGTTTTCCTACGGCCGCTTTTTCCTCCGCTGCCCATCGGAACTTTCCAAGACTCCGCCGACTTCAGGCGACAAGAACATCTACCTCGCCGATCTCGCCGTGATGATCGGGGAGGGGAGGGACCGCGCAGGTCATCACTGGGAACTAGCCGCCAAGGCCGGACATAACGCGGAGCACCACAACCACAACGACTGCGGCAACTACATCCTCAATATCGACGGCAACCGCTTCGTCACCGAAATCGGGCAGCCGCTCTATAACATGGCCTTCTTCAGCGACAAACGGTACGAGAACCTCGCCGCGCGCAGCCTGGGCCATTCGTTGCCGCTCATCAACGGTTGCGAGCAGGCCGAGGGCCGCGCCCGGGAAGCCAAGCTGATCGAGTACGCCAACTCGGCGAAAGAAATCCTTTTCCGGGTCGATCTCACCGCCTGCTATCCCGCCGAAGCCAAATGCAATCGCCTCATACGTACCCTGCGTTTTGAAAAGGCCGAGGGCCGCTTTTCTGTTCGCGATGAATTCGAGTTATCCGAAATCCGCAGCGCCGAGACCGCCATCGTCACCATCCATCCCGTCATCAGCGGGAAGAGCTCCGCCACCCTATCGACCGGCGGACTCAATCTTGTCTTCCATCTCGATCCAGAAACCACGCTAGCCGGCGTCGAACAACATTCCTATTTGCATCACGATGCCAAGATCACCGCTCCCCAAATCCTGCAGCGCATCGTCCTCAAGCCCGCCACCCTGGCGTCGAAGTTCTCACTCGGCTTTGTCGCGCAGTTAGGCTAAGCGATCCCTTCCCATTTGTATGACCACCTCTCCTGTCGACCTCCTTTTCATCGGCGGCAAGCCCACCTGGAAATCGCCCGCCACCATTTCGTTCAACCGTCTTCCCGCCCGCGCGTCCGCGCTGCCTTTTCCCGACGCCAAGAGCGCCCGGACTCTTTCCCGCGAGCAGACACCCTATTTTCAGTCGCTCAACGGCGAGTGGGACTTCACGCTCCTCCGCCGTCCCGAGGACGTCCGCACGGAGATGCTCCAACCCGGCTTTGATCTGGCCGGTTTCCGCACCATTCCTGTCCCGAGCAACTGGACGATGCAGGACACCTTCGACAAGCCGCACTACACGAACGTGCAGATGCCCTTCACGCAGGAGCCGCCCGAGGTTCCCGCGGAAAATCCGACCGGCGTCTACCGCACTTCGTTTACCGTACCCAAAAACTGGGACGGTCGCCGGGTCGTCCTGCACGTTGGTGGCGCGGAGAGCGTCCTTTACGTGTGGATCAACGGTCAGCCGGTCGGGCTCAGCAAGGACACGCGTCTGCCCTCCGAGTTCGACATCACGGAGTTTCTCCAGCCCGGCGAAAACCTCCTTTCCGCTGTTGTCGTCAAATGGTCCGACGCCACCTTCATTGAGGACCAGGACCAATGGTGGATGGGCGGGATTTACCGCGAGGTCTATCTCTACAGCACGCCCCAGGTCTGGCTCGACGACATTTTCTCCCGCGGCAGCCTCGACGACTCGTTTCGTCACGGCATCCTCACCGTCTATGCGCGCATGGGTTTCCTGCCGACGCATCCGCTTGAAGGCGACTGGCAGATGGAGCTGCAGATTTATGACGGTGCGAAGCCGCTGATCAAGCAGCCCGTCCGGGAAGCAATCGACCTGCGGATTTCGGCCGAGTCACGCCACCAGGCCCGTTTCCACATTCCCAAGCTGACCAACATCAAGCCGTGGAGCGCGGAGTCGCCGAAGCTCTACACGGTTGTCGTCACGCTGCTCAAGGACAAGGAGATCGTCGACGCCACCTCGTGTCGCACCGGTTTCCGCCGGGTCGAACTGGGCTATCGCAAGCTTCTCGTCAACGGCCAGCGCGTGATGATCAAGGGAGTCAACCGCCACGAGCACGACGACGTCACCGGAAAGGTCATCAGCCGCGAATCGATCATCCGAGACATCCTGCTGATGAAGCAGTTCAACTTCAATGCCGTCCGTACCTCGCACTATCCGAACGATGTTCTTTGGTACGATCTCTGCGACGAGTACGGCCTCTATCTCATCGACGAGGCTGACGTCGAGAGCCACGCCTTCCATCACTCGATTTGCCGCGATGCCCGCTATGCCTCCCCGATGCTTGAACGCGCCATCCGCATGGTCGAGCGCGACAAGAACCATCCCAGCATCATCATCTGGTCGTTGGGCAACGAGAGCGGCTACGGACCGAATCACGACGCCATGGCGGGGTGGATCCGGCATGTCGATCCTTCGCGTCCGCTTCACTACGAGGGCGCCATCTGGGGCATGCCGAAACCAGGTTTTCCTCCGGTCGTCAAATGGTCCGCCGGGTTCGCCAGCAGCGATCTCATTTGTCCCATGTACGCCTCGATCGCGGACATAATCAAGACCCGCACCGATAAAAATAATCACGATCCGCGCCCGCTCATCCTTTGCGAATATTCCCACGCCATGGGCAACAGCAACGGCAGCCTTGCCGATTACTGGGACATGTTCGAATCGACTCCCGGCGTCCAGGGCGGCTTCATCTGGGAATGGGTCGACCACGGCATCCGCCAGAAGACGACCGACGGCAAAACGTATTGGGCCTACGGTGGGGATTTCGGTGACAAGCCCAACGATCTCAACTTTGTTTGTGACGGCCTCGTCTGGCCCGACCGCAAGCCGCATCCCGGCATGTGGGAGGCCAAGAAAGTCCAGCAACCCATCGGCATCAAGGCGAAGAACCTCAAGCAAGGGCTTGTGACGATCACCAACAAGCATGACTTCACGACGCTGGAGGGTTTTCTCGGTGCGTGGGAGGTCCTCATTGATGGCAAGGTGGCGGCGAAGGGGATTGTCCCGAAACTAAAGACCGCTCCGCAAAAAGCGGAGAACGTCCGGCTCAAGCTTCCCAAGCTCGCCCTCAAGCCGGGCCAACAGGCGCACCTCAACGTGCGCTTCCGCACGGCCAAGGCCACGCCGTGGTGTCCTGCCAATCATGAGATCGCATGGGAACAACTGGTCCTTGCCGAGCCGAAATGGACGCCCGTCCTGCACCTCAAGACATCCGCCTCGAAAAAGATTTCCGTTGAAGAGCGCGGCAGCCACACCCTCGTGCGCGGCGAAAATTTTGAGGCCAACATCCAGCGTCTCGGGGGCAAGATCGCCTCCATGTCGTGGCAGGGCCAGCCGCTTCTCGTCGACGGCCCGCAACTCAATGTCTGGCGCGGTCCCACCGATAACGACGGCATCAAGGGCTGGACCGGCCAGGACTGGAAGCCCCTCGGCAAATGGCTCAAGGCCGGGCTCGACAAGATGGTCATCACCACCGAGTCGTGCGACGTCTCCCTCCGCCCCGACGGCTCCGCCGTGATGAAGACCGTCCAGTCGGCGAAGGGCAACGGGCTCGCCTACGGCTTCCGCTATCAACAAAAAATCACCTTCTCTCCCGGTGGTCGACTGGTAATCGAGAATGACGTCGTCGCGGACAAACGGCTGATCGATCTTCCCCGCGTGGGAATCACGCTGCAGCTTGCGCCGGAATTCGAGAAGCTTCGCTGGTTCGGTCGCGGTCCCTGGGAAAACTACAGCGACCGCAAACGTTCCACGATGGTGGGTCTTTACGAGAGCACCGTGACGGACGAGTACATTCCTTACATCCTGCCGCAGGAACACGGGAACAAGACCGACGTCCGTTGGCTCGAACTGGAAGCGCCGGGCCGGACCCGCGTCCGTTTCTGGGGCGACCGTTATTTTGAGGCCTCCGCCAGCCACTTCACCGCGCAGGATCTCTTCAAGTGGACCCATACGCCCGAGGTGGTCGCGCGCCCTGAAGTCATCGTGAACCTCGACTATGCCCAGCGGGGCCTTGGCACCGCCAGTTGTGGTCCGGATACGCTGCCCCAGTACCAGATCAAGCCGGGTCGGTTTGCGTTTTCCTTCGTCTTGGAGCCCAATCCCTAGTAAGAAGGAAAAACACAGCGGGATGCCGCCGTTGTTTCCCCGCCTATGTCGACACCCGTTATCGCTTACCAGGAAAAAGCGTCCTTCACGCACGAAGGACTGCGTCTGCGCTACATTCAGCACGAGAAATCCGGCGTCGTCGGTTTTGATCTTATTCCCGCGTCGAAGGCCGCTGAGGTCCTGCCGCGGCCTGAGGCGGTCGTTGCCAACTGCGGATTCAACATCACCGGCTGGACCCTGCAGCCGCTGGTCGGAATGCATCTCGCGGAAGATCTTTCCTCACCTTTTTTCTCCCAGGGGCGGACGATGCAGGACAGTCCGTCGGGTCAGGACCTGGCGTGGGAGTCGCAATTCGAGCAGAAAAACGCGGGTTCGCGTGAGATCGTCACACGTTTGCGTCACACCAAATTTTCACTCGAAGCCGACCACATCGTCCGGCTGATCAACAGCGTCTCCGCCATCGCCTGCCATACCCGCATCCGCAACACCGGGAAGACGCCGCTGACCCTGCAGATGATCACCAGTTTTTCTATTGGCGCCCTCACACCGTTTTCCATCGACGACGCTCCGGGTCGGCTTGTTTTCCATCGGTTCCGTTCGTCGTGGAGCCAGGAAGGCCGGCTCGTTCGGGACACGATTGAGCATCTTCATCTCGAACCGTCCTGGACCCGCATCGGCGTTCTCTCCGAGCGCTTTGGCCAGGTCGGTTCCATGCCGGTCCGCGGCTACTTTCCCACGGCCATCCTGGAGGACACGGGCGCGGGGGTCTACTGGGGCGCGCAGATCGCGTGGCTCGGTTCCTGGCAGATGGAACTCCTGCGTCGCGGTGACACGCTGGCGTTTGCGGGTGGAATGGCCGACTTCGAATTCGGTCACTGGCAGAAGACGCTCGCGCCGGGAGAAGAGTTCGAGACGTCGATGGCTTTTCTCACCAGTGGGACCGAAGGGCTCGATGCGATTTGCGACAATCTCCTCGGTGCCCAGCGTTCGCAGGCGCAGCCGGTTCCGCCGAGCGAAAAAGACCTGCCCATTGTTTTCAATGAATTCTGTTACACGTGGGGACACCCGACGGAGCAGAAAATGCTCGATGTCGCCACGCGGCTCAAGGATTCCCCGGTCAAGTACCTCGTCATCGATGCGGGTTGGTCCAGGAAATTCAATACCATCGCAAGCGACCAGGCCTCCAACGGCGACTGGGAAATCCATCCGGAACGATTCCCGCAGGGTTTCGCCAAATTGAATACGGCACTTCGCGCGAATGGGCAGATTCCGGGCATCTGGTTTGAGTTCGAAGTTGTCACGGACGGCGCCAAGGTTTTCGACAAGACCGAACATCTCCTTAAGCGGCACGGGCGCGTCATCCAGGCCGGGTTCCGGCGCTTCTGGGATTTCCGCGATCCATGGGTCGTTGATTTTCTTTCGGAACGGGTCATTGAATTTCTTCGGCGCGAGGGTTTCGGCTATCTCAAGGTCGATTACAACGACACCATTGGTGTCGGGTGCGATGATCCTGATGGTCTGGGCGAAGGTCTGCGCCAGCATCTTCTGGGCGTCCACCGTTTCTTCCAAAAAATCCAAAAGGAACTGCCTGATCTCGTGATTGAGAATTGCTCGTCCGGGGGGCATCGCCTGGAACCGCTCATGGTCGGATCCACGGCGATGAGCAGTTTTTCCGACGCGCATGAAGGGCCTGAAATTCCGTGGATTGGCGCGAACCTGCAGCGCCTGATCCCGCCGGAAAAATCGCAAATCTGGGCCGTGCTGCACACCGAGGATTCCGCCCAGAGGCTGTATTATACACTCAGTGCCGGTTTCCTGGGCCGGCTCTGCCTCTCCGGTAATGTTGCCTCACTTTCTACGGAACAATGGGCGATCGTTGAAGAGTCGATGGCTCTTTACCGCAAAGTCTGGCCGGTCATCAAGGAGGGCAGTTCCCGCCGCTTCGGACAGGAGGAGCAGAATATCCAGCACCTGCGCAGCTGGCAGGCCGTGCGTCGCCTGAGCGCGGATGGCCGCCAGGTCCTCATCATCTGGCATGCGTTCGCATCCTCCTCCAACCTTTCTCTGGAGGTGCCGCTTCCCGGTGGTGAGTGGAAAATCGCCCGTCAATTGAGCAACGGAAATTCCGCGCAACTTCAGGCCAACAGGTTGCTTCTCGAAAACGTCCCGCCGTTCAGCGGGGGCGTTGTTCACCTGAGCCTTTAGCTGAAGTGTCCCCTTTACGGGTTCTCCGCCCGGGGCCGGTTCCACGCCTTCACCTGCAGCTTCTCCTCCGCGCGGACCCACGTCACCATGGCTTCGCCATCGTTCTCCGAATCGAACATGGGTTCGATTTCGGGCGCCACCTCGTCTCCCTCGAGAACGGAGATTCCCGCGCAAAGCAACGTGCGGCCGATTTCCTTGAAGGGAAACCTCCGCGCTTCTCCGGCGTGACAGATCGCGTCCACGGCCCAACCGTCCTCGAGCTTGGTGATCTCCCACGTCACGGCTTTTTCGTCGAAGACGGATACACCCGGCAAAATCGCCACGCGGAATTTCCCGGCGCGCAGTTCAAAGCCCTTCGTCCTGACCGCGGTCACACCGAGGCCGCGCAGCTCAAAACGCATCCGGAAATCTTTTGCCTCAAAACTTGAATCCAGCGGACGGTTCAGTGTCGGGTGAAAACTTCCCCCGTCCAAGATCAGGCTCATCACCGACAGGACATGCGGGCCCTTCTGGTCGTTGAAATTGAAGGCCGATGAGAAATCCTGTCCGTCGTGCAGGAACCGGAGCCGGAATTGCACCGCGGGGTCCTCGTCTGCTTTCAAGTAGCCCAGGACGGAGCGCGTCTGGATCCACATCAATGCGCGGTTCGCCGAGCCGAGCGCCGCCGTCGGGGTCATCCAGGACCGGCCGATGAGCGGGGGGCGTGGCGCGGTCGGCGGCAGGAAACGTTTTTCCTGCACGACCACTTTTTCGGGGAGTTCGCGAAAACGCCCTGTCAAAGCCGCCGGGCAGGGGAGTTCCGGAAAGAGCGAGGGACCGCCGAGCAGCGAGCCGGGACGCGACTGGACCCCGGGCCGTTGCGGCAGGGCGAAGCCCAGGCGGCGGGTGAAGAAGAGGACCTGGCCCGGTTCCAGCCATGTCTGGTAGGAACGACTTTGCGGGCCGCCCCATTGCGCTGTCCCGGGATGGAAGAAGTCCGCGATCAATCCCCAGACCCGGGCGTGCAGTTCCTTGATCGGGTTGATGTACTCAGGTTTTTCGACCAGGTGGAGCGCGCGTTCGCAGATGTTGACGATCTCAATCGTGTAGTTCGGTGAGTTGTACTCCGCGAACCCATCGCACGCGACGAGTGCATCGATCACATCCTGCAGCCTCCGCCGTCCGTACGCTCCCATGCGTTCGTCGGACAACAATTCCGCAGCGGCCAGCGCCACGAACGATCCCATGATCGCGATGTTGGTGTAGGTCGTCTGGATATTCCGGCGGTAGATCGAGTACGCCGCATGCCCGAGTGCTGCCTGCAGGTCGCTGGCCAAATCAGCCGGGAGTTCTTCGGCATGCCACCGCAAAACCTGGGCGACGCGGAGTCCGCAAAAATCGGCCCAGTTCCAGTCCGGGGGATTCATCATTTCCAGTGGCTCATCCTGGTACCAGGGCCAGATGCCGTAAGTCGGATGGGTCGGCACGGTGTCCTGCAGGGGCAGCAAGGTCCGCAGGATTCCCGTCGCGCGTTCCCGGTCGGTTTTCCCACCAGTCATCAGCAGGGCGAGTGCATAATCAAAATTGATGCAGGTCGGATGAGTCGTGTCCTTCGACGTCAGACGCGTGTGATAGCCGTTGTCCGCGCCGGGCCGCTGGTACAGTCCGACTTTCGCGTTGAAAGCCGGCTCGGATTTTTTCAGGTATTCTCGAAGATCGTCCGCGGAAATGAAGGAAGAGGACATGGGAACGGCATCATCAGCACATACCCGGAAAAAATCGAGCGCGTTCTGTTCCGGGCCGCTTTACTGTCAAACGATGCGGTTCTCGACGCTGCCGGTCGGCGCCCGTAGCTTCGACAGTCATCCCCGCAACTTCACGCAAGGGCCGGGGTTTTTACCACGGTACAGAATAATTTTCCGTTTCACGTTATGAAAACCAAGCTTGTCTTCTCCCTGGTCCTCTTTGTTGTTTGTTCCACCTTTGCCGCCCGCGCGGGGATCGTTTCCCTCAATGACAAAGGCGTTAAAATCAATGGCGGTACCATGGGCGAATTCGATTTTGAATATCCCACGCTCGAGGGGCAAAAGCCGGCGGACAGCCAAAAGGTGCTGGCCAAGACCGTCACCGGCAACACCGCCACCGTCAAGTACGACAAGGGTGCCAGCGCCACGGTCAAGGTCGAGGGCGACGAAGCCACCTTCACCTTCCAGGATATTCCCGCCAACATCAAGGCGCTGAAATACGCCATGTTCATTCCCTTCGCCTACCAGCAGGGCGGCAAGTGGAAGGCGGGCACAGGCGAGGCCACGGCGTTTCCCGTCGACAAGCAGAAGAATCCGCACCTCTACCAGAACCACGCGCCCAGTTTCACGGTGATCAATTTTGACAATGCCTCGTTTACGATCGGCGTGCCCGAGAACAGCTACCTTGAGCTGACCGACAATCGCGAATGGGGCTGGGCCATCTTCAACTTCCAGTGCCACATCCCGTACAATGCCGATAATCCCGTCAACAAGTTCACCTTTGGTTCCGGTTCGACCGCTGCCGCCGGGGCACCTGCCGTCCATCTCGTCGATGCCATTGGCCAGCTGGCCTCCCGTGACTGGCCCGGCAAGGTCAAGAGCGTCGATGAGCTCAAGGCCGATGTTGCCGGTGAAGAAACCTACTACGCCAGCTTCACGCCGCCCCCCTTCGATAAATTCGGCGGTCTTCCCGACAGTGGCACGAAGCTCGGCCTGCAAAAGACAGGCTTCTTCCACGTCGAGAAGAAGGGCGAGAAATGGCATCTCGTCGATCCCGAGGGCAACCAGTTTTTCCACACCGGCCTCTGTGCCTTCGCTCCGGGCGACGACTATACCCTGGTTACCGGACGCAAATCGGCCTTCGAGTGGTTGCCTCCCGTCGAAAGCGAATTCAAGACCGCCTACAAGGACGAGAAGGACGGCGTCTTCTCCTATCATTCCGCCAACATGATCCGGAAATACGGCAAGCCCTACAGCCTGGCCGATTTTCAGTCCATCATGATTGATCGTGTCCGCAAATTCGGGTTCAACTCGATCGGCGCGTTCTCTCCGATCGCCGACGCCGTCGTCCAGGCCAAGAATTTCCCGTATGTTTCCAGCATCCCGCTGGGTCCCTGGGGCGCCATGAAAATGATCCCGGGCATCGTCAATACGTGGGACCCCTTCGATCCCGCCTCCGTCGCGCTGATTGAAAAAAGTTTCAGCGAATCGCTGCCCAAGCGGGCCGACGATCCGCTCCTGATCGGTTACTTCCTGACCAACGAGCCGCTCTACGAGGACATCCCGAAGGTCGTGCCGACCCTGAAGGGCAGCGCGCACGCCTGCAAGATCGAGCTCGTGAAGATGCTCACCGACAAATACAAGACCATCGACGCCTTTAACAAGGCATGGGGACTTTCCGCCGCGTCCTTGGACGCCCTGAACGACACGCCGCTTCCCGTCAACACCAAGGAGGCTTCCGAGGACATGCATGTCTTCACCGGCAAATTCTTCGAGACCTACTTCAAGCTCGTCAACGAGACTTTCCACAAATACGACACGCACCACATGCTGATCGGCAACCGTTTCCAGCCCGGCACGATCAACAACGAGCAACTATGCCGCACCGCCGGAAAGTACCTCGATATCATGTCCTTCAATTATTACACCAACCCGGTGGACAAGGACTTCCTCAACCGCATCTACGGCTGGACCGGCCGGCCCATGTTCCTCAGCGAATTCTACTGGGTCGGCAACAAGGAATCCGGCCTTTCCGGCGGCAACGATGTCGGCACGCAGAAGGACCGTGGTCTCGCCTATCGCAATTACCTCGAGCAATCGGCTTCGCTCGGTTATGTCGTGGGCATCGAGTGGTTCACGCTCGCCGACCAGGCCGTCACGGGCCGTTGGTTCTCCGGCTTTACCGGCGAGCGCGCCAACACCGGTATCTTCAATGTCGCCGACCGGCCCTACAAGGACATGGTCGCGGAAATGGCGAAGACCAACTACGACATCTACAGCGTGCTTAACGGCACCCGGGCGCCCTATGTATATGACAACCCTCTCTTTACCGCCGCAGGCAATTTGAAGCAGGTCGCCGACGCGCCGCACTCCACGGGGCCCATCACCATTGACGGCACGACCAAGAACTGGCCGGGGACTCCGCCCATCATTCTCTCCGGCAAACGGGTCGTCTTCGGTCCTGACTCCGGTGGCACCGAAGGCAGCTACAAGCTCTGCTGGGACGACAACAATCTTTACGTCCTGGTGACCGTCGTGGACCCCACACCGCTGAACAACAAGGCGACGAAGCCCGAGTCCTTATGGAACGGCGATGGGATCGAGTTGTTTTTCGGTTCAGAAAACCTGGATGAAGGGGGCGCCCTCAAATTCAGCGACCGCCATCTGATCATTGGGGCCACCGGTGCCGGCAAGGCCCAATTCTACTATGCCAACAGCCCCGAGCAGTACCCGACGGAGGCGCTGATCGTTTCCGGCGGCGACGGTAAAGGCTATACGCTGGAAGCAGCGATTCCCTGGAAGGCCCTCGGCGTGGCCGCGCCGAAACCCGGGCTGGAGCTTCTTTTCGACATCGGCATTGATGACAGTGTCGGCGCGGACCGAGTCCACCAGATCATGTGGAACGGCACCGACAAAAATTCGGGAGACCGTACCCACTGGGGCCGGATCAAGCTCCTCGATTAAAACAAGAGGAGGCGGGAAAGGCCCAGGTCCTTCCCGCTCTTGTCGGGCGTGGTTTCTTTGACATGATCAAACCATGGATTCTCTTCTCCAAAGTCCTCTCCCTGCCCAGCCGATCAACAGACTCGTCGTCCACCGGCATCGCGGGCCGCTCACCCGGACGCTGCACAAACTTTCCTCCGGTGCCGTCACGCTCGGCTTCGCGGGCGGATCCATCACCGCGGACTATAACCACACCTGGCCCACGCCTGTGGCCAACTGGTTCGTCGCCGCCTTCCCCCATGTCCGGTTCACCGTGGAAAATTCCGCCATCGGCGCCACCGGCAGCGATTCCGGTTGCCTCCGCGCGCAACGCGAACTCATCGCCCGCCCCTGCGATCTCACGTTCGTGGAGTACGCCGTCAACGACTTCGACGATCCCACACCGCGCCGCAACCGCAGTCGCGAAGGCCTCATCCGCCAGCTCCTCGCCGCAGGACAGGACGTCATCATCGTTTACACCTACCGCCAGAACTTCTACGCCGAAATGATCGAGGGCAAAGTCCCCGCCTCCATCGCCGAATTCGAAGTCATCGCGGAACACTACGGCCTCAGTTCCGTCTGGATGGGACTCGCCTCCTTCCAGGAAGTCGTCGCGGGTCGCATGAAATGGGAAGACTGGCTTCCCGACGGTCTCCACCCCAGCCTGCGCGGCAGCGTCAGCTACGCCGAGGCCGTCACGGCCCTGCTCAAGGTGGAACTGGCTCCCGAAAAAATCGCCGCGGCCGAGCCTCCGTCGGCGCCGAAATTGCCCGCGCCTCTTGATCCCCGGAACTGGCAGAACATTTCCACCCTGCCGTTTTCCGCCGTACGCACCGCGGGCCCCTGGCTCATCAAACGTCTTTCCACTCCTGAGCATCTTGACCAGGGACTGGAAACGCACTCCCCCGGTGCGCATCTCGCATTCGATTTCACCGGGCGTGGACTTCTCTTCATCATCCAGTACGGCAAACGTTCCGCCGAGTTCAACTACCGCATCGACGGCGGCGAATGGATTCCGATGGTCCGCGAGCGCTTTGATTGGAGCGGCGACCGCAACATGGTCCGCGCCACCTTCATCACGGAGGACCTATCTCCCGGCCCGCACCATTTCGAGTTGGTCGTCACCCATGGCCAGCGCCCCGATTGCACCGGCACCGAGTTTCGTCTCGGCACCATTGGCATCCTCGCCTGAGCGAGCTCTACTGCATCGGCGGTGCGGGCGTCGCCCCTGTATCCGCCGGGGCCGGCGCGGCGCCTGCATCCTCGAACTTGTAAGTGACTGCGGCATCCGGGGTGAAGTTCGCCAGCGTCATGTACCCGTAGGAATTCGTGCCCCACTCGCGCATATCGGTGATCTCCTGATAGGAGTAGAGAGGCACAGTGATCACGACGCCCTTGCCATCCGCCGCGCGGACCGTAAAGGTCGGCGCGTTACCCTGGAACAGGTGCGCTTTCTCCGGCTTGTTTTCCGGGAATGGCGTGACTGCCTTGCCGCCAAACTGATAAGTCCCGCCGGTCCTGAAGGTGGGGTCGATGGTCATCCGCATGGAGAGGTTGGCTACTTCGCTCGACAGGTTCTCGCCTTTCAGCGTGACCGTCCCGGTGGCGGCATCGACCGCAATGTCGAGCTCTCCTCCGCCCTCATACTTGACGATAGCCGTGTTGTCCTTGACCTCGACTCCCTTCGGCTTGAACTCCTTTTTTTTATCCGACGAACCCAGCGCGGGATAGCTCAGAGTGAATTTGAGATATTCACCGTCGCCCTTGATTTGCAACCCATCGCGCGTCGGAGTGACGGTGACACCCGCCTGGACACAAACAGTGGCGGCCAGGCTGAGGAGGAGCATCAGGAGTGGATTTTTCATGGAGGGTAGGGGGCGAGGCGTTGGTTTTTTTTAAAGGAGGCAGCCGCAGAAACACGAAACTCACACTTCGGTTTATTTGGCGGATGTAGTTATCGACAGGGCAGTTAAGTCACTGGCAGGCGAGACGGAAGGATCGTGTTTGCGGCTCAATTACGACAGCGAATTGCTTAATCCACAGAAGCATACAGCAGCCGTGTCGTCAATCGGCAGATGGTTGTAATTCATTTGACTGTCAAGTAACAAAGTGGTTACTGGAAAGGCCGTTTTGGCCGATGGCAATTGATAATACGGTTGCTGTAAATATACTGTCAATATGGTGCGCCTCCTAAATAGTAAAAAAATCAATCGCCGCGAGGGCTTCAGTCTCGTCGAGGTAGCCATGTCTCTGGCCATCGTCGGTTTCGCTTGTGTGGCGATGCTGGGCTTAATTCCGATGGGCTTGACCACGTTCCACAAGGCCATGGGCAATACCATTGAGGCCGACATCGTCCAGAACCTCACCAACGACATCCTTCTCGCCAATTTCAGCAGCGTTTACCAGTACAACAACCAGACGTATTACTACGATTCCGAGGGCTCTCCTCTGCCCAGTTCGGGTTCGGTCCCTGCGGGAACCGTCTACAAGGCGCTCGTGACCATCAAGGGAGTCGACAGCAGCGGGGCCACGTCATCGAGTTATGCGCCGGTTTCCCTGGCGAACGGGGCCACGGGTGGCGTTTCGAGTTCAACCGCCACTTCCACGTCGGCATATAACGTGGCGATTACCATCACCAATGTCAGCAGCCCAACCCAGTCGGATGTTTTCCCCATTATTGTGCCCAACAACAATCTATGATTGAGACGCGATGGCCGTCTGTTCAGCAGGGAAAGGCAGGATGTACCGTGAGCCCGTTTTCAACCCCAAATTTACGTAAGACTGCCGGCTTCACGCTGGTCGAAATGATGGTGGCCACCGTCATCCTAGTCCTGATTGTGGGGATCATTTTTGGCATCACCCAGACCACCAGCAACATGTGGAAGAACACCACCGGCAAGGTGGAAGTTTTTCGGAGTGCCCGGGCGGCTTTTGAGACCATGACCCGGACGATCAGCCAGGCGACGCTGAACACCTATTATGACTATATCGACTCCAGCGGGAATTTTCGCGGCTCCGGCATGACGACCTCGGGCACGACCTCGGCGATCAATACCACTTTTGTACCCAGCAGCTACGCCCGGCAATCAGATCTCCATTTCATTTGCGGGCAGGGAGCCACGCTGCTGGGGGCGACCTTCTCCTCGGGATCGGCGACCTATACCCCGGTTTCACAAGCCATCTTTTTCCAGGCGCCGTTGGGGCAGACGCTCAATTCCAGCTATAGCTCCCTCGACAAACTGCTGAACGCCTGCGGCTTTTATGTGGCCTATGGTCCGGACAACACCGCGCCAGGTTTTATTCCGACCACCCCGCGCTATCGCTACCGGCTCATGCAGTTCACGCAGGCGGCGGACTCCAACATGGTCTACACGACGGCGGCCGGGGCGACGAACCAGAACTCCTGGTTTACCACTCCCATCGCCACGACCTACGATGCCACCTCGAACTTCGTCCTGGCGGACAACGTCATCGCCCTGGTCGTCTGGCCCAAGCTCTCGGCGGGTGACCAGACGGCATCGAATGCGCTGACCACGGACTATTCCTATGACAGCCGCAAGGCCGGCTTTGTGTCCGGCACGGGTTTTCTCAAGACGTTCAACCAGCTTCCTCCTGTCCTGCAGGTCACCATGGTGGCGATTGATGAGGTCTCCGCCGCGAAGCTGGGCAACTCCTCCACGCCCCCCAACGCCAAGGTGGGCCTGACCTCGACCATCTTTACTTCCGCCACCTATCCCACCACCGCCGGCCAGCTAAACCAATTGCAAACGGACCTGGCGGCGATGGAGACGACCCTTGCGGCGAACCATCTCAACTACCGGGTCTTCCAGACCGAAGTGGCGATCCGCGGCTCGAAGTGGACGAGCAATTGAAACGACCATGCCGATGAGACCCGCTGCCTGCCTGAAGATGAGCCCGCGTTCGCGCCGCAACCGTCGCGGGATTGCCCTCGTCATCGTCCTGGCCTGCCTGGTCCTGATGGTCGTTATGGTCCTCGCTTTTCTGGGCAGTATCGGGACTGAGTTGCGGTCGTCGAAATTTTATGCCAACGGCTCCTCGGTCAAGTTGCTGGCCCAATCAGCCACCGACCTGGTGATGGCCGAAATCCGCGATGCGACCCAGGGGGTGGATTCCAGCGGCAATCCCGTGGCGTGGGCCTCCCAGCCGGGGATGATTCGCACCTTCGACAACACGGGCATCAATAGCGGAACGCACACCCAGTACTACAAGCTCTATTCGGATGCTACCATGACGGGAACCGGGCAGTTTGACGCCACGGCTTCCGCCAATGCGGTGCCCGCTTACTGGTACAACCAGAAAGGGGTCTACGTCGACCTGAACCTGCCGGTCTCGATTAACGGGGTCAAACAGTACCCGATCATTGATGGCCTTTCGAGTGATGTCACCACCATGACCGGAACGATTGCCGGATTTTCCTTGAGCCTTCCTGCCAATACCAAGGACATCACTTCGGGCAATGCTGTGCCCATGCCGGTGAAGTGGCTTTATGTATTGAAGCAGGGCCAGGTCATTGCGCCGACGTCGACCGCCGGTAGTCCAACGGTGACGACCGCGGTCACTTTCCCCGCTACCGATGCCTCGGGGAACTCGGTCCCCACTCCGACGGCGGCGAATCCCATTGTTGGTCGCATGGCCTTCTGGACCGATGACGAGACTTGCAAGATCAATATCAACACGGCGTCGGAAGCTTCGGCGATTTGGGATGTTCCCAAGATGCAAACAGCCTACGACCAGACCCAGTTGGCCACGTATCAACCGGTACGGAATGAATACCAGCGGTACCCGGGGCATCCCGCCACGGTCTGTCTCAGCACGGTATTCGGCGGCTGGCTTCCCACCAGTTCCTGGACTTACTCGCCAAGCGGGACCAATACGTCCTCCAACTATCAAACCCTATTAGGGCCTTACTACCAACTTGCTCCGCGTATCGTCGCGGGCGTCAACGAAACCATTTCCAGCGGGCTTTCGACGACAGTCACGGGTTCCGGTTCCCAAGGGGCGACAGCCGATGTGGCCAGTCCTTCCGGCACGGTCAACGCGATCATTACGCCGGACACGGACCGTCTCTATGATTCGATCGAAGAACTCATGTTTGCGCCCAACACGACGGTTTCCGGGTCGGTGACAAGTCGCACGACGAACAGCGTCAAATATGGACTTCCCACCCTGACGCAAACCCAGATCGAGCAGGCCAAGTTTTTCATCACGGCGCACAGTCGTGCGCCCGACGTCAATCTCTTCAATCAGCCTCGCGTCAGCATGTGGCCGGTCTCGTCCACCAATGACACCACCCATCGGAGCGCCAACGACCAGGTGATCGCCTTCTGCACCCAAGTTGGCAAGGACTCCAGCAACAATCCCTATGCCTACTACTTTCAACGGTATGATCCGAACGATCCCAGCAATGACTTGCCAACCGCTGCCTCCACCACGGGAGTGGGTCGGAACCGATCGGTCCTGGAGTATCTGCGGTTTTTCCTGAAGCAGCAGGTCCCCGGTTTTGGCGGTTCCTTTGGGGATTCGGCCACGGGCAAATATAACGGCCTGGATGCGCTCAGCGGTGACGGCATCACCACCACGAACGGAGCCACGACGCTGGAATGTGACCAGATTCTCACTGAAATCTTCGACTACATTCGCTCGACCAACATCTACGATCAATCCCAGTCCGGCATCACCACCTACACGACCTCCACCGGCTTTTCGGGAAGCAACGGCCAGCCGAGGGGGCAGGTCGTGCCCATTGTCGACAGCAACGGGACACGGGGCTTTGGGCGGTTTCCCACCCTCCAGCAGGTCGCCCTGATCTTCTACGCGAGTAACGACAACCATCCGACGCTTCCGGCATCGGCTACGGCCCCGGCCAGCCCCACCTATTCGCAAGCTGTTCCCACCACTTATGCGCCGCAGGTCAGCCAGATGAAATGCTTCCTGGCCTTCCAGCTTTTCGACCCGTCACTCGGTTACCCTTTCGGATTGCCTTGGTACAAAATCACCGTCAGCGGCCAGAGCGCGTTCACTTGGGACGGAGCACAACAGATGTTTCCCAACGATCCCACGACCCTCGGGTTTTCCTATGGTGGCGCGACCACGCCGGTCCTGGAGCCCCCGTGGGGAGGCACGATCGGAGTCCGGCGTGTCATGCTCAATAACGGCGTGAAGACAGGTACCGGATCAGATTTGTTCAGTACGGCGTATCCCGCCTCCAATCCCTCCAATCTTCCACTCGCACCATCGCCAACCGACACCGCAGCTTCAACCCCGCCGGGACCGGGCTTGGGCATCACCGGCATCAATTTTAAAGGTGGCCCCTTGACGATCAGTTTTTGGAAAGTCAGTCCAACTGGTTCCATTACCAGTACCCTTCTGCAAAAAATTGTGGTCAACGTCCCGGATGCACCTTCCGGGGGCTTTCCGCTGGCCACTCCATCTCCGGTCGTTCCCAATCTGATGAGTAATATGCCATCGGGCTACGAGCATACGCCTGTCATTTGGGATTCCGGTGCCGGAACGTGGGTCCGCAGCACCAACCCTTGGACAACCTGGTCCAATCGTTACAGGTGTATGCAGTCAGGAACGGTCAACTTCGGCTACAGCTGCTTCGTTTCCGACAACGATACCATCCGAGCAGTCGTTCCCACGCCGGGAGACCTACGGCTTGTAGCCGCACGGCAATCGCTTCCTAACACTTCAGCCGGCGCCAATTATTTCGCCGCCCACCCCGCCTGGAACAATGCCGTGCACATGGCCCACGACTTGCGGACGTCTTTGGGGCATCCCATGTATCAGGCTTCCATGACGAGTTCGCTCGGCGGCGGAAGACTTGTTCCGCTGTCTTACTGCAATTACACATCAACCGCCCCCGGCACATGGAATACCTGTGAAGAATATGGTTCCCAAAATATGGCCCTCCCCCTTTGGCCCGATGTTCCGACCTCGGCGGGTGTTTTTACCGGTGGATCCGGATCAGTGCCCGGCGACTGGGACAACGGCGTGGGCGATTGCATTGATGGGCCCTACATCAACAAGGCTGACGAGGGGGACAATAGTGCCTCTCAGCCCTATTTCTATCCCTATGGCAGCACGCCGATCGGCGAGACTTTCTTTTCGCCCAACCGGCAGATGCCATCCGCGGGAATGCTCGGTTCCCTTTCGACCGGCGTACTGACGAACAAGCCATGGCAAACCCTTCTTTTCCGGCCCGGCCCGGCGAGCCACCCGGGGTTGGGAAGCCCGGTCAATACTCCGGTTGGTCCCCCCTACACAACACCTCCGGACAGCCTGATCCTGGATTATTTCACGATGCCGGTGGTCGAGCCTTACGCCATCAGCGAGCCCCTTTCGACGGCGGGCCGGATCAACATGAACTACCAGATCATCCCGTTCACCTACATCACCCGAAGCACGGGGATCCAAGCCGTTTTGAAAGGTGTCAGCATGCTCTCCGTTCCGGATACCCAGACAACCATTAACGCCGCCACCAATCCTCCGGCCATTTACAAGTACGGCAACGTTCCCTGGTACGCCTCCAACCCCAACAAAGATTCCTCCGGCAACAACCTCACTTATCGTGTCGGGGTCAATATCACCAGCACACTGCTCCAGTTTGCCGCCCGCTTTGCAAACAAAGATGTTTTCCGTTCGCCTGCGGAAATTTGCAGTATTGACTTGGTTCCCTCGGATTACGCCGGTTCAACCGCCAATCCCGGTTCTCCTACCTGGAGAACAAACCTCGACAACTACTGGAAAGCCCACCGGATCACCGGCGACAACAGCCGCGAGCGGCCCTATGCCAACATCTATCCGCTCCTGACCACCAAATCCAATACGTTCACGGTCCATTACCGCGTCCAGACCCTGCAAAAGATCCAGACGAGCACGACCGATCAGACCAAGTGGCTGGAAGGGACGGACCTGGTTACCGGCGAATACCGCGGTTCCCAAACCATCGAGCGCTACGTCGATCCCAATGATTCGCGCATTCCCGACTACGCAGGCACACCGAGCCTGACTCCTGCTGTGCCGTTGAGCAGCCTCTACAAGTTCCGCATCGTTTCCACCAAGCAGTTCACTCCCTGATTTCCCATGCGTAACCTGGGCCCGAGAGCCGTACAAATATGGGGTCACCGGTCCCGGTTACATCATAACCCGGCATACGGCTTCACCATGGTGGAGCTGTTGATCGTGATGGGGATCATTGCCATCATTGCGGCGATTTCCCTGCCTGTCCTCAATACCATCCGGGGTTCCCTGAATCTCGACACGGTTGCGCAGAACGTGGCGGGCCAGATCAATCTGGCCCGGCAAAACGCGGTCGCGACCAGCCGCCCCGTCCAGGTCCGTTTCTACCAGCTTACTGATTACAATGGCTCCTCGACCCTGGTTTACCGGGCCATGCAATCCTTCGTGGAAGGGGAGACGGCGACCACTCCCATCACCAAGCCCTTTTTCTTCCCGCCCAACATCGTCATCCTCAATACCCAGGCGAGCTCGACGGATGCTTCGAGCCTCCTCGACTGGAACGGGACGTTAAAACTTAGCGGAGTCCAAAACGTTTCCGCCGGTGACTCGGCCAATCCATTACCGCCGCCCTACGGCACGAGCGCGTACACCTACTTCCGCTTTCGGTCCAATGGCCAGGTCGATCAATCGACTTCGGGGACAACGTCCTGGACCAATGCCTGGCTCACCCTTGCACTGGAAAGTGCTCCCAATGTTGGCTCGACGGGGCTGCCCGCCAACTATGTCACCATCCAGCTCAATGCCATCACGGGCGCGGTCCGCGTCTTCCGGCCTTGAGCTAAGGTAGGGCGGGTCGAGGACCGCAGCCGAGTTATCTCTTTACCGCCAACCGCCGGGCCCGCGCCTTCGGCTTGGACACTTGACGCTGCGTGGTGGTGCCGTTCTGCCACCGTCCCTCCATCAACACCGATCGCGCGCAGTCCGGCAAACCGAAGGCATTGGCCTGGAGTTGTCCGACCACCAAATCCACCGCCGCCGCGCCGACGTCCCGCGGGCGTTGGTCGATGCCTGACCACGGAATCGTCTCGTTGGGCAAATCGACACAGGCATAGCCGATGTCCTCCGGTACATGGTAGTTGAGCTCCTTCAACATCGTGAGCGGCATGGCGTCGTTGCTCACGACCACGTCGGGCCGGAATTTATCCAGCCATCCCTTGAATGATTTGGAGTCCCAGGCGGATACGATCAGGGATTCGATGCGATTTTCAACGGGTTGTCCGTGATAGTAAAGGAGATAGGCCGCCTCCCATCCATGATTGACCCGTGCATTGTCGCCGATGAGCGCCGCCATCCCAATCCGTTTATATCCCAAGTGACGCAACTGCCTTAAGGTCAGGATCATACCTTGATAATGCGAATGTGAGGCCCGATTGAGGGCTGGCTTGACGACGGTCTGGCTGATCGCGACAGCCGCAAAGTATTGCCAATTCAAGGAAACGTGGCCGGAAGGCACCAACAAGGGGGCAAGGATGACCCCCCGGATATTACGGGTGTAGAGAATCTTGCTCAAGCGCGCCTGGGTGATGCCGGGCTCCTTGGCCCACACTGTTTCCACCCGATAGCCGAGTTCGGTGGCCTTCTGGCAGGCCCCGGCGTGGAAGCGGAAGTTATTGTTGCAGTTTTTCCATGAATCGCGCGTGGGGTATGAGGTCAGGAATGCCAGCTTTTCCTCCGCGCGCTTGACCCGCGAGATCCGTAATTGGTTCATCAGGGTGGCCACGACGGGGTCGCGCCGATAGCCCTCCTTCTTAGCCAAGGCCTGAATGGTCTCGCGCGTCGTCGGCGGAATGCTGGGGTGGCTGCGTAAGGCCAGGGAAACGGTGGTGCGGGAAACACCCGCCAAAAGAGCCAATTGGCGCAGCGTGGGGACGTCTTTCATTTGACTGTCAAGTAACATTGTTTTCCGGCCCTGTCAATGTCATAAGCTTCAATGAATTCAACGCGGACGTTGATTGGCTGAATTTTCGAGGGAATCAATTTTTCAGAGGTAAAATCAGGCCGAAACTGCAAAAAACAATCCGGAAAAACATTATTTTGAGACTGCCGTTTTTGCCCTCTTTTTTCATTTTACGGGCGTGGTTCTTGAACATCGATAAAAGAAAAGACTTTGTCGCATTGCAAAGCAGTAATATTCTCTAGCTCCGAGACAAATTTTTCCGTCACTTTGAACCCGAATCGACCTTTTAAGCTTATGATGACCTACCTCCGCACCGTCCTTTTCACGTTTTGCTTAGTTGCCATTGCTCAAGGGATGGCTTTCGCCCAGACTTACACGACGACACTATCCGCCACGGGTACAAACTCAACGACTTGGAGTGCCGCGACTTGGACGGGTGGGACGCCCCTCGGGAGTGCCACCACCGTCATTACGATTAATGAGAGTGCAACAGGCGGAGTGGGTACGGTCCTAAATACTTTCACGGATGATCTCACGGGCACGACGAACAGCCCCTTTCAGTTGACCACCCTGAACTTCACCACCTCGGCCACGAATAGCGGGCAAACGGTCTCCCTGGCGGGCAATGCCTTCAGTTTCATTGGGTCGACCAATACGATCACCACGGGCGGCAATGCCAATGTCACTGATGGTATCAGTCCCAACATTTCCTTTATCAATGGGCTTACTTTCACCCTTGGCTCATTCGCATCGCCTCTCAATATCAATGGCGTGATTAGCGGCAGTGGTGGAGTGACGATTGGCGGAGGTGCGAATGCGGGCAGGGTTACCTTTAACAATCAAAACACCTACTCCGGGGGCACGACGCTCAATGCAGGGACGCTTGTTGTCAGTAATACCGGCGGTAACTCGCTCGGAAACACCGGTACTTTGACGCTAAATGGGGGTCTTTTCGCCACGGTGAATAGTCCGACCATTACCAATGCGGTTTTGGTCCGAAACAACATTCAGTTGAATAGTGGTACCAACATCCAAAATAACAGCCCTACTTTTTCGGGCGCCTTTAACTTGGGCGGGGGGATGCGGCTTTTGACCATCGATGATGCGTTTGGAAACACGGTCAAGCTGACGGGCCTCGTTTCCAACGGCGGTTTGATTACGTCGGGCTTGGGCACATTGATCTTGTCCGGCACGACCAACTCCTACGCGGGAGGCACCACGATAACCAAAGGAATCACCCAATTTAATGTCGCTGGCGCCACGGGAACGGGATCCATCACCATTACTGGGGGCGGTTCGTTGAACGCCACAGGCGGCGCTTACACCACCATTAACAACTGGCTCGCCAGCAATAAAATTTCGACCATCTCGAACGGCGACATCGCCTTGACGGCGACCTCCACCGGCACCGAAAACATCAACTTCACGGGTTATGATAACTTGATGCTCGGGGCGACGTCGAACATCACCTACACCGGGACCATCACTGCGGGGAGCCTTGGGTATAACCTCGGTGGCGGCGGCTCGACCTTGACTCTTTCCCTCGCGAACTCCCTTACGGGCACAAACGCCGTCAATATCGGTGCCTTGGGGCAGGCCTTTCTCGTCAATAATCCAACCTTCACTGCCGGTAGCGGAGTTCTTGTCGGGGCCGTTGCTTCCACTGGTACTGTGACCCTCACCAACGCGAATGATACCACCGGTGCCACCTCCATCCGGTCGAGTACGCTTAAGCTGAGCGCCGCTGCCTCGAATTCCTTCGGTGCATTGACCAACTCGACCATCAACGTCAACAACGGTACGACCTTGGCCATCGACAGCGTGAATGCCGCTGTTATCCCGTCCTCCGTTACCCGCGCCGCCGCGGTCAACCTTAACAGCGGCAAGTTTACCGTGGCGACGGAAACCGGCACGCTCGTTGCGCCGGGCAACAGCAATGACGTGATTACCGGTGCTCTCACCTTCAATTCCGGTTTCAGCACGGTGACCGTTACCGGCACCGGCACCGGTTCCGCCCGGCTGACCGCCGGAAGCCTCGCTTCCAATGGCGGCGGCGGGTTGGTCAATGGCGTGAACCTCGGTAACGGCGCACCGGGAACCGCGGGCACGGTTAGCATTCTTTTTGGCACAACTCCGAGCATTACCGGTACGGGATCCTTCGCGGCTGGTTTAACGGGATCAACCAGTACCAACAAAGCCTTGGCGATCATCCCTTACCTCGTTGGTGAAGTTGGTGCGACTGCAGGTAACGGCGGAACGGCCACCGGAGTGGCCAATACATTCCTTACCTACGATACCACCAACGGCCTTCGCCCGCTTGACCTGACCAACGAATACAATACCCTGGCCAATCTCAATGCCGGTACTGCCACGGGAAATAATATTCGTGTCGTGGCAAGCGGGACCCTGACAACCAGCGGAACCGTAAACTCTTTGATCGTCACGGGTTCTGGTGCAACGGCCAGCACCCTCACGATTAACGATGGCCTGACCCTGACCAATACCAGCGGGGCCATTCTCTTCAATGGCGGGGCGACGACCTACGCCATCAACCCCAGTGGTACCAGCGGAGCGCTCGCCTTCGGCTCCAACGCGGCTGACATCTCGATCAGTGGCACGGCTACCGCCACGATCAAGGCCGTGATGACGGGCACTGGTGGCCTGAACAAATACGGTTCGGGCACGTTGGTCCTTTCCAGTACTTCCAATACCTTGTCTGGGAACGTTACCCTCCACAGTGGCAACATGACCATTTCGGGTGCCAATACCAGTTTCACCGGCACCACCACTGTTCTAGCCGGTACCTTGTCAGTCGGTAATTCCAGCGCCCTCGGCACCAGCACCGTCTTGATCGGGGACACCAGCGGAAGTGCTGCGGCCGGACTGACGATCACCAGTTCCACCTTCACGCGTCCCATTATCATCCAGTCAGGCAACATCGGAACCGTCACGTTGACCGACAATACCGGCACCAACAACGACAAGGCCACGGCAGCCATCCAATTGGGTTCGACCAACGGAATAGGCCATGGCGTTACCCTTTCTTCCGGTGCGCTCAATGGCTTTACCGGGGTCATTTCTGATCCGACCGGTCTGGTTGCCGGCACAGCGGGTGTCGTCACCATCAACGGCAATGCCAGTGTTAGCTATTTCGGCAATAGCAACAATTCCTACACAGGCGGAACGGTCATCACCGGTGGTGTGCTGTCGATTGGTGGGAACGGCACGGCGTTTGGAACCGGCCCGGTAGTCCTCAATGGCGGTACCTTTAATCAAATTAGCGGCGGTACGGTTGTCGGTGGTTACAGCAGCTTGATCTTGAATTCCGATTTGAACCTGTCGAATTCCGGTATCAAGTTGACCGGTACCTTCGTCAATCTGGGTTCCACCGGTATAGCCACGACCCGCAATATTATCTCCAGCGCCAACAATCCTGGCGTAGGCTTTGATCTCGAATTGGATGGTGTCATCCAGGATGGTACGAACGGATATACCAAGGGCATCACCTTTAGCGGCGGTGGATATACGATTATTGCGGGGGCCAACACCTACACGGGTACGACCACTATCGCGGGTGGCGTCCAAGTCCAGGTCAATTCCCTTGGAACGGTTTCAGGCGCTTCTCCCAGCAACTTGGGCCAGCCCGGCGCCGGTAACAGCACCATCAATTTTGGTGCCACCACCAACAGCGGTACCTTGGTCTACAAAGGTGCGGCGTCGACTTCGGATCGCGGTATCAATCTCGCGGGCACCACGGGCGGTGCCACGCTCGTTGGTTCGGGTTCGGGTACCTTGACCCTGACGGGCAGCGTCACAGCGACGGGACTCGGCGCCAAAAAACTGACCCTGGCTGGTACCAAGACAGGCAATGTGCTCAGTGGCGACATTTCCGACAGCGCTGGTGGTGCAACTGGCGTCATTCAAAATGACACGGGTGGCTGGACTCTCGCCGGTAACAACACCTACACCGGTGGTACTTCGATTGTCACGGGTACGCTGACGACCAACAGCAGCAATGCACTCGGTTCGGGCCAGGTTGCGATAACTGCGGCCAGCACGGCCAAGCTGATTCTTAATTCTAATTTGACCATCGACTCGCTCACCACGGTTCTGGCCACTCCGACGGTCGGTTCAGCCGGTTCGGGGTATACTTCGGCGCCAACGGTTACGGTCAGTGCTCCTTATCCTGGCGGCACGCAAGCCACGGCGACGACGAGCCTTAGTGGTACCACGGGTACGATCGGTTCTGTGACGGCAACGAATCTCGGGACGAACTATGCTTCCGCTCCCACCTATACTCTGAGCGGTGGTGGTGGAACGGGTGGATCCATTAACGCGAACTATGCGGCCAGCAGCGTCTCACTCGGTAGCAGCACCCTGACACTGACGGGCACGGGCACTGCGGCTTATGGCGGCAACATCACGGGAACCGGCGGCAGCCTGATCAAGAACGGTATTGGTACGCAGGTCCTTGCCGGTACCAACAGCTATACGGGCACGACCAGCATCAACGCCGGTTCGCTCGTGGTGGACGGCATCATCAGCGGCACCGGCTCGGTTACGGTGGGTAACAACACCGCGGTGGCTACTCTGGCGGGTACCGGCCGGGTGAACGGTTCGGTGACCACCTCGACGACGGGAGGCAATGTGGCGCACATTTCGCCGGGAGACGCGGTGACCCCGATTGGGACGCTGACGATCGCCGGCTCGAACTTCACGGTTGGTGATGGCACCTTGTTCGACTTCGATTTGACGACGAATTCTGCGGAAGGGAATGGCTTCAATGATTTGATCATGCTGAGCAGCGGAGTATTGACCTTCAGCGGGACGACGACGTTCAACTTCAACAGCAGCGCGGTCACGGTTGGCGATAACTACACAGTCATTGATGGCGCGTCGTCCGTGGTGGGCTTTAATGCCTCAAACTTCCTTGCGACGAACACAGGAACGTTGACGGCGACCTTCCAAACTGATGGCAACGCAATTTATGTGACGTTCTCCAGCGGTGGTGTCTCTCCCACGGTGGCCTACTTCAACGGGCTGGGAGCCAACCTGAACACTCCCGGTAACTTCGACACGAGCGTGTCCGGCACGGTCCTGACGACGGCGACGGTGTCCGGCACGACGAACGTGTTCTTCAGCGCGAACCGCAATGGCTTGACCTCGGCGAACACGAGCGGGGCGTTGGCGGTGAACAGTCTCAACTTTGGCGTGGGCTCTGGAACGAACAGCGGCATCACGGTGTCGGGTACGTCGGCGATCACGATCAATGCGACCGGAGTCAACGGCAACACGGCGGGCAGCGGCATCACGACGACGGGCACGGGCAGCAACACGATCAGCGCACCGCTGGTGTTGGGCGCCTCGCAAACCTGGACGGTCGACACCGGCGGCACCCTGACGGTCAGCGGCACGGTCAGCGGCACCGGCACCTCCTTGACGAAAGCCGGGGCGGGCAAGTTGATCCTGTCGGGCAGCAACACCTACGACGGTGGCACGACGCTTAATGTGGGCACCTTGGTGGCGGCCAACAGCACGACGGTGAGCGCGGGCGCGATCGTCAACGGACCGTTCGGCAAGGGCACCCTTACCCTGGCGGACGGAACGACGCTCAGCGACAACGGCACGGCGATCACGCTGGCCAACAGTCTTTCCTTGAACGGCACGATCACGCTGGCGGGCACGGGCAGTTTGACCTTTGACGGGACGAGCCTGAGCTCCCCCTCGACG